>ULRG01007226.1_pt1 | contig 174188 bp, 151 predicted proteins | sample 1955211 | NCBI WGS metagenome assembly ULRG01 (sample SAMEA4835676, study PRJEB28245) | human gut metagenome | biome: gut microbiome; material: fecal sample | place: Denmark | collected 2008
AATATGCGCCCGAAACCGGCCGCAGGGGTAACAGCCTGCGGCCTTTTTTGTATCTGGCACCCATGAAAAAAGTCTTAACGCAGAACGCTAAGACTTTATTTTTCAAGCAAAAAAGATTACTTACTGGTATCCAGTTCTTCGAAACCTTTCACCAGATCATCAATCGCTTTCATCTGCTTGAGGAACGGTTCCAGTTTAGCCAGCGGCAGCGCGGATGGACCATCACATTTCGCATGTTCCGGATCCGGATGCGCTTCAATAAACAGCCCCGCCAGACCTACCGCCATACCGGCTCGTGCCAGCTCAGCCACCTGAGCACGACGACCACCGGAAGCTGCGCCAAACGGATCGCGGCATTGCAGTGCGTGGGTCACGTCGAAAATCACTGGCGAGTTACCAGACACTTTCTTCATAATGCTGAAGCCCAGCATATCGACAACCAGGTTGTCATAGCCGAAGTTAGCACCACGATCGCAAAGAATCACTTTTTCGTTGCCGCCTTCTTTGAATTTATCAACGATATTACCCATCTGTCCCGGGCTGACAAACTGTGGTTTCTTGACGTTAATTACCGCACCGGTTTTCGCCATGGCTTCAACCAGGTCAGTCTGGCGAGCAAGAAACGCCGGCAACTGAATCACATCCACGACATCAGCAACGGGCTGTGCCTGACTTGGTTCGTGAACGTCGGTGATAATTTTCACGCCAAAAGTCTGCTTCAACTCCTGGAAGATTTTCATCCCTTCTTCCAGGCCCGGTCCACGATAAGAGTGGATGGAAGAGCGGTTGGCTTTGTCAAAAGAGGCTTTGAACACGTAAGGGATACCCAGTTTCTGGGTCACGGTTACGTAGTGCTCGCAAATGCGCATCGCCAGATCGCGAGATTCCAGCACGTTCATACCACCAAACAGTACGAACGGCAGGTCATTTGCTACGTTGATGTCGCCAATGCTAACCACTTTTTGTTTCATAGGATCGCCTTAATCTTGAGTAAAATGTCGATTAATTAATGCAGCACAATATGTTTATGCGCGATGTTATTTATTTGCGCACGGATCATTTCGCTGATCGGGTCTTCCGGACACTGTTCAACGAAATAACTTAAATCGTTCAACGCAACGTGTTCGCAATCCAGTTGCGCATAAATCAACCCGCGATCGCGAATTTCATAGGGATCTTCCGGGTTGAATTGTAATAAAGCTTCGCTGGTGCGTAACGCCAGCTCCATCTGATTTTCTTCCATCAACGAGGCTTTGAGTGTATCCAGCAATTTGCGGATTACCTCAATGTTATCAGCTTCATCAAGGTCTTCATAAAACAGTTCCGCCGACGGGCTGATATTTCCCTTTAACCATACGTCCAGCATATGTTCGCTTAACGATTCACCGTTAAAAGGATTAATCAGCCAAATTTCGCCATCCGGACATTCAATGCGCAATATCAGCTGCGTAGGGAAAATCACCGGCAGCAGCGGCAAATCGAGACGATTCGCGACCCATAATAAAACCGCACCTAATGATACCGCACTGCCCTGTCGATTCTTTAACACCTGGTCCAGCCATAATGCATCGGAAAGACGATAAACGCCGCGTGAGGCTTTAAATCCCCAGTCGCCGTAAAACAGCGCGATCAGTTTTTCCAGCTGCTCTTCTAAAGGCAGAAGCTGGCTGATTTCTTCCTTCGCCAGACTAACGAGACGCTCCAGTTCGTCGTAAACATCTTGCGAGGGAAAATCGCGGCGGATTGCTTCGCAAGCCAGGATCATGCCTTCGCACAATGGCGCTTTATTAAATTCGAAATCAGCTAACGATCTCATGACTTACCCCAGTAACGGTACTTTTGTGGTGGCGAGTTTAATGATGATGTACAGCACCACCAACGCCAGCGGGAAGGCAATAATGCGCGCCTGCTGACTGTGCATACGACGATAATCGAGTGCAATAAAACCCAAAACGATATAAATGATAACTCCAAACAGCTTTTCAGTCAGCCACTGTGCCTGCCCGGAAAATGGCAGGATGTGCGCTTTAGCCATCAACGCAATGCCGCTTAACAATAACACCGTATCGACAACCGGCGGCACAATGCGCGTCCAGCGAGCAAATGCCTGTGGATGCTTCTGATAACGTAGCCAGAAACGTAAGGTTAATAGCCCAACAGAAAGCGCGATACTAATAAGATGAACACTAAGCAGTGTAGAAAAACTTGTCATTGATAATAGCGGCCGAGCGTTACGCGCTCGTTATCACCATAGTCACGGCAGGTTTCGACGTCATGATACCCCGCGAGGATAAATGCTTGTCGCACCGCTTCGCCCTGCTGCCAGCCATGTTCCAGAAGCAGAAAGCCGCCGGATACCAGCGCGTTACGCGACTGTTCGATGATATGCACGATGTCTGCCATTCCACTGTCTGCCGCAACCAGCGCAGTGAGCGGCTCAAAGCGGACATCGCCTTGTTGAAGATGTGGGTCCTGCTCGTCAATATACGGCGGATTGCTGACAATCATCGTAAACTGCTGCCCGGCCAGCGCACTAAACCAGTCGCTTTGCAGAATGCGGATATTTTTGATCGCCAGATGCTGGGCATTACGTTGTGCCAGAGCGACAGCATCGGGCATACGATCTACAGCGGTAATTTCGCAGTCCGGGCGCTCGCTAGCCAGCGCAAGCGCAATCGCCCCGGTACCCGTCCCGAGATCGAGAATACGGCAAGGTTGTTCAGGCAACCGCGCCAGTGCCTGCTCCACCAGACACTCCGTATCCGGGCGCGGAATTAAGGTCGCTGGCGAAACAAATAACGGCAACGACCAGAATTCTCGCACCCCGGTTAAATGAGCAATGGGTTCACCATCGCGACGACGTGTCAGTAGCGCATCAAGTTGCTGACATTGTTCGTCAGTCAGCTGCGTTTCACCAAAGGCGAGGATAAAAGTACGCCCTTTGCCGGTAACATGTTCCAGCAGGATTTCAGCATCACGCCGCGGGCTTTCGCTCGCCTGAAGTTGGCTTATTGCTTCACGTAACCAGTGTTGATATTCCATTATTCCTGCTCGGACAACGCCGCCAGTTGGTCGGCCTGATGTTCCTGGATAATCGGTTCAATCAGCATATCCAGCTTACCTTCCATCACTTCATCCAGGCGGTAGAGCGTCAGGTTGATGCGGTGATCGGTAACGCGCCCCTGTGGGAAGTTGTAAGTACGGTTACGGTCGCTGCGATCGCCACTCCCCAGCAGGTTACGACGGGTAGACGCTTCGGCCTGTTGACGTTTTGCCATTTCAGCAGCGTGGATGCGAGCACCGAGTACAGAAAGTGCTTTAGCTTTGTTTTTATGTTGTGAACGTTCGTCCTGACATTCAACAACAATCCCGGTCGGCAAGTGAGTAATACGAATTGCCGAATCGGTGGTGTTAACGTGCTGACCACCCGCCCCTGACGAGCGGAAAGTATCAATGCGTAAATCTGCTGGGTTGATGTCCGGCAGTTCTGCGTCAGGCAGCTCTGGCATTACCGCAACGGTACAAGCAGAAGTATGAATACGCCCCTGCGATTCCGTAGCAGGAACACGCTGCACGCGATGACCGCCAGATTCAAATTTCAGACGACCATACACACCATCACCGCTAATTTTGGCGATGATCTCTTTATAACCACCATGTTCACCCTCGCTGGCGCTCATGATTTCTACCCGCCAGCGGCGGGCTTCGGCATAACGGCTGTACATACGGAACAGATCGCCTGCGAACAGCGCCGCTTCGTCGCCGCCGGTTCCGGCACGGACTTCGAGGAAGGCGTTACGTTCGTCATCAGGATCTTTTGGTAGTAACAGAACCTGTAATTGCTGTTCCAGTTGCTCGCTTTTTTCTTTAGCTTCGCGCAGTTCATCCTGCGCCATCTCACGCATTTCAGGATCATCGAGCATCATCTGTGCGGTTTCGATATCTTCCTGAACCTGTTGCCAGTCGGTAAAACAGCGCGAAACATCACTTAACTGCGCATATTCGCGTGATAATGCGCGAAAACGTTCCTGGTCGGCGATAGTTTGCGCGTCACCCAGCAACGCCTGAACTTCTTCATGGCGTTCATGCAGGGCTTCCAGTTTGGCAACGATAGAAGGCTTCATAGGCGTAAATGCACCCTGTAAAAAAAGAAAATGATGTACTGCTACTCCAGCCCGAGGCTGTCGCGCAGAATATTCAGGCGTTCGTTATCCCCGTCACGGGCGGCCTGTTGAAGTGATTTCGTTGGCGCATGGATCAAGCGGTTAGTCAGTTTCCATGCCAGATCCTGCATAATGGCTTGCGCGTCGCCGCCCTGCTCAAGGGCCGCTAACGCTTTGGCGGTTAACTCATCGCGAACTTGCTCTGCCTGGCTGCGATACTCGCGAATGGTTTCGCTGGCGCTTTGTGCTCGCAGCCACGCCATAAATTCGCTGGTTTCCTGAGCGACAATAGTTTCCGCCTCAACCGCTGCGGCTTTACGCTGCGCCAGGTTGTGCGAAATGATGCTTTGCAGATCGTCCACGCTATAAAGATAAGCATTCGCCAGTTTGCCAACTTCCGGCTCAACATCGCGCGGAACGGCAATATCCACCAACAGCATTGGTTGGTTGCGACGGCTTTTTAATGCGCGCTCCACCATGCCTTTCCCGATAATCGGTAACGGGCTGGCGGTGGAACTGATGATGATATCGGCTTCGCGCAGACGTTCGTCGATCTCACTCAGGGCAATCACTTCCGCGCCAACTTCATCTGCCAGTATTTGGGCACGTTCGCGAGTGCGGTTGGCGATAATCATCTTCTGTACTTTATGTTCGCGCAGATGACGCGCTACCAGCTCGATGGTTTCGCCCGCGCCTACCAGCAACACTGTGACCGTAGAGAGCGATTCAAAGATCTGCCGCGCCAGCGTACAAGCCGCAAAAGCGACAGACACAGCGCTGGCACCGATATCTGTTTCAGTGCGAACGCGTTTCGCTACAGAGAAAGATTTCTGGAACATGCGTTCCAGTTCGCTGGCCTTCATATGGCCTTTTCGCGAATCGGCAAACGCTTTTTTAACCTGACCGAGGATCTGCGGCTCCCCAAGAACCAATGAATCCAGGCCGCTGGCAACACGCATTAAATGGCTAACCGCGTCGTTATCCTGATGCCAGTAGAGGCTTTTACGCAGATCTTCTTCATTAAGATTGTGATAATCGCAAAGCCAGCGGATTAACGCCTCTTGCAGGTTATCCTGCTCTTCAACGCTAAGATAAAGTTCCGTGCGGTTGCACGTCGACAGCACCACGCCGCCCTGCACCATCGGCTGCGCAAGCAGGCTGTCAAGCGCCTGATCGAGCTTATCCGGCGAAAACGATACACGTTCTCGCAGCGATACAGGTGCCGTTTTATGGTTGATACCGAGTGCTAAAAGGGTCATGTCTGCGGGAAATAATACCAACGTTGATAGGGTTAGTCTGCTTGCATCATACAGGATGCGTAAGATCAATAAAAGAGAGCGCCCCCTTTTGGAGTAATTGCCGAAAGCCGTTAGATTCTGGCAATTAAGACAACTTGAACATAGACGATAGCGGACGGTAACGCTAGCATTAAGGGTTATAACTGCAACGTATCTCAAGGACTTGTCATCACTATGCCCCTGCCCGATTTTCGTCTTATCCGCCTGCTACCGCTGGCTGCTCTTGTGCTCACTGCCTGTTCCGTTACCACGCCCAAAGGTCCTGGCAAAAGCCCGGATTCGCCACAATGGCGTCAGCATCAGCAAGACGTGCGCAATCTTAATCAGTATCAGACTCGCGGCGCGTTCGCTTATATTTCTGACCAACAAAAAGTGTACGCCCGCTTTTTCTGGCAGCAAACCGGCCAGGATCGCTACCGTCTGCTGCTCACTAACCCATTGGGCAGCACGGAACTGGAGCTGAATGCTCAACCGGGTAACGTGCAGTTAGTCGACAATAAAGGTCAGCGTTATACCGCCGATGACGCCGAAGAGATGATTGGCAAATTGACCGGAATGCCAATTCCGCTCAACAGCTTGCGCCAGTGGATTTTAGGTTTACCGGGTGATGCAACCGACTACAAACTGGACGACCAGTACCGCCTGAGCGAAATTACCTACAGCCAGAATGGCAAAAACTGGAAGGTTGTTTATGGTGGTTATGACACCAAAACGCAACCTGCGATGCCAGCCAATATGGAACTCACCGACGGTGGTCAACGCATCAAGTTAAAAATGGATAACTGGATAGTGAAATAATGCGGACACAGTGGCCCTCTCCGGCAAAACTTAATCTGTTTTTATACATTACCGGTCAGCGTGCGGATGGTTACCACACGCTGCAAACGCTGTTTCAGTTTCTTGATTACGGCGACACCATCAGCATTGAGCTTCGTGACGATGGGGATATTCGTCTGTTAACGCCCGTTGAAGGCGTGGAACATGAAGATAACCTGATCGTTCGCGCAGCGCGGTTGTTGATGAAAACTGCGGCAGACAGCGGGCGTCTTCCGACGGGAAGCGGTGCGGATCTCAGCATTGATAAGCGTTTGCCGATGGGCGGCGGTCTCGGCGGTGGTTCATCCAATGCCGCGACGGTCCTGGTGGCATTAAATCATCTCTGGCAATGCGGGCTAAGCATGGATGAGCTGGCGGAAATGGGGCTGACGCTGGGCGCAGATGTTCCTGTCTTTGTTCGGGGGCATGCCGCGTTTGCCGAAGGCGTTGGTGAAATACTAACGCCGGTGGATCCGCCAGAGAAGTGGTATCTGGTGGCGCACCCTGGTGTAAGTATTCCGACTCCGGTGATTTTTAAAGATCCTGAACTCCCGCGCAATACGCCAAAAAGGTCAATAGAAACGTTGCTAAAATGTGAATTCAGCAATGATTGCGAGGTTATCGCAAGAAAACGTTTTCGCGAGGTTGATGCGGTGCTTTCCTGGCTGTTAGAATACGCCCCGTCGCGCCTGACTGGGACAGGGGCCTGTGTCTTTGCTGAATTTGATACAGAGTCTGAAGCCCGCCAGGTGCTAGAGCAAGCCCCGGAATGGCTCAATGGCTTTGTGGCGAAAGGCGTTAATCTTTCCCCATTGCACAGAGCCATGCTTTAAGCCGGGCAAGCTGAGTTTCGGTGACAACGTCACCTTGTTCCAGACGTTGCATCGCGCTCTTTAATACACCGCCTGGAAAGGATCATGCCTGGCCCGCACAGTTTTCGGCAGATTCTTTCCACCAATGGACGCATGCCTGAGGTTCTTCTCGTGCCTGATATGAAGCTTTTTGCTGGTAACGCCACCCCGGAACTAGCACAACGTATTGCCAACCGCCTGTACACTTCACTCGGCGACGCCGCTGTAGGTCGCTTTAGCGATGGCGAAGTCAGCGTACAAATTAATGAAAATGTACGCGGTGGTGATATTTTCATCATCCAGTCCACTTGTGCCCCTACTAACGACAACCTGATGGAATTAGTCGTTATGGTTGATGCCCTGCGTCGTGCTTCCGCAGGTCGTATCACCGCTGTTATCCCCTACTTTGGCTATGCGCGCCAGGACCGTCGCGTCCGTTCCGCTCGTGTACCAATCACTGCGAAAGTGGTTGCAGACTTCCTCTCCAGCGTCGGTGTTGACCGTGTGCTGACAGTGGATCTGCACGCTGAACAGATTCAGGGTTTCTTCGACGTTCCGGTTGATAACGTATTTGGTAGCCCGATCCTGCTGGAAGACATGCTGCAGCTGAATCTGGATAACCCAATTGTGGTTTCTCCGGACATCGGCGGCGTTGTGCGTGCCCGCGCTATCGCTAAGCTGCTGAACGATACCGATATGGCAATCATCGACAAACGTCGTCCGCGTGCGAACGTTTCACAGGTGATGCATATCATCGGTGACGTTGCAGGTCGTGACTGCGTACTGGTCGATGATATGATCGACACTGGCGGTACGCTGTGTAAAGCTGCTGAAGCTCTGAAAGAACGTGGTGCTAAACGTGTATTTGCGTACGCGACTCACCCGATCTTCTCTGGCAACGCGGCGAACAACCTGCGTAACTCTGTAATTGATGAAGTCGTTGTCTGCGATACCATTCCGCTGAGCGATGAAATCAAATCACTGCCGAACGTGCGTACTCTGACCCTGTCAGGTATGCTGGCCGAAGCGATTCGTCGTATCAGCAACGAAGAATCGATCTCTGCCATGTTCGAACACTAATCGAACCCGGCTCAAAGACCCGCTGCGGCGGGTTTTTTTGTCTGTAATATCCATTTGTATGACCTATGCCTCCTTCACCTGCCATTTAGTTGACAGATGATGCGCTCACGGATGAAACATTATTGTGAACAAAATATTTTCCTCACATGTGATGCCTTTCCGCGCTCTGATCGACGCTTGCTGGAAAGAAAAATATACTGCCGCACGGTTTACCCGTGACCTGATTGCCGGGATAACCGTCGGGATTATTGCTATCCCGCTGGCGATGGCGTTGGCTATTGGTAGTGGTGTGGCACCCCAGTACGGTTTATATACCGCAGCTGTTGCGGGGATTGTCATTGCTCTGACGGGTGGGTCACGCTTTAGCGTTTCCGGTCCGACTGCGGCATTTGTGGTAATTCTCTATCCCGTGTCGCAACAGTTTGGACTGGCAGGACTGCTGGTTGCGACCTTGCTGTCGGGGATCTTTTTGATTCTGATGGGTCTGGCACGCTTTGGTCGCCTGATTGAGTATATTCCGGTTTCCGTCACCTTAGGTTTCACCTCGGGTATCGGGATCACCATCGGTACCATGCAGATTAAAGATTTTCTCGGTCTGCAAATGGCCCATGTCCCGGAACATTATCTACAAAAAGTCGGCGCATTATTTATGGCGCTGCCGACCATTAATGTGGGTGATGCTGCCATTGGCATTGTGACGCTAGGTATTCTTGTTTTTTGGCCGCGTCTGGGCATTCGTTTACCCGGTCACCTTCCGGCCTTGCTGGCTGGTTGCGCGGTGATGGGGATTGTTAACCTGCTCGGCGGACATGTTGCTACCATCGGTTCGCAATTCCACTACGTCCTGGCCGATGGTTCTCAGGGTAACGGTATTCCGCAACTGCTGCCGCAACTGGTGCTGCCGTGGGATCTGCCTAATTCAGAATTCACGCTAACCTGGGATTCTATTCGCACACTGCTGCCTGCGGCATTCTCAATGGCAATGCTCGGCGCAATCGAATCTCTGCTCTGCGCCGTGGTGCTGGATGGTATGACCGGGACGAAACACAAGGCGAACAGCGAACTGGTTGGACAGGGACTGGGGAATATTATCGCTCCGTTCTTTGGTGGTATTACCGCTACAGCTGCCATCGCGCGTTCTGCCGCTAACGTCCGTGCCGGGGCAACGTCCCCTATCTCGGCGGTGATCCACTCTATTCTGGTTATTCTTGCCCTGCTGGTACTGGCACCGCTGCTCTCCTGGCTGCCGCTTTCCGCCATGGCAGCCCTGCTGTTGATGGTGGCGTGGAACATGAGTGAAGCGCACAAAGTGGTCGACTTGCTGCGTCATGCGCCGAAAGATGACATCATCGTCATGCTGCTGTGCATGTCGCTGACCGTGTTGTTTGATATGGTTATTGCCATCAGCGTGGGGATCGTGCTGGCATCGCTGCTGTTTATGCGTCGTATCGCACGTATGACTCGCCTGGCACCGGTAGTCGTAGATGTTCCAGACGATGTCCTGGTTCTGCGCGTTATTGGCCCGCTGTTTTTTGCTGCTGCTGAAGGCTTATTCACGGACCTGGAGTCACGTCTTGAAGGCAAACGGATTGTGATTCTGAAGTGGGATGCCGTTCCGGTACTTGATGCTGGTGGTCTTGATGCGTTCCAGCGTTTTGTGAAGCGTCTGCCCGAGGGATGTGAACTGCGCGTGTGCAACGTGGAATTCCAGCCACTGCGCACTATGGCTCGCGCTGGCATTCAACCGATCCCGGGACGCCTGGCGTTCTTCCCGAATCGTCGCGCGGCGATGGCGGATTTATAAGTACGAGATTGACCAGTCAGCGCAAACTGACTGGTCAGCAAACTGCATTATTTGTTAGCTATGACGGCGATTATCGCTACGGCGGCAACGTTTGTCATAGTGGCGAACCCACCAGTAACGGTCGCACACCTGTTCATGCCCGCCAACACGGGCACCCGCCAGCCAGAGAATGGCACCGACGAAAATACTTAGCACTGCACCATGTGCGAAATACTGGGGCATATTAAACTGTGGTAACTGGTTGAGGATTGAATACCCCACGCCGACCACCATTACCACCAGACCCAACCCCATGAGCACGTTACCGAGTAACGAAGCGTTTTTGCGTTTCATATGTCACCTCCGGAACTTTCTGGGTTGTAACAGGGAATACCCCTCTTCCTTATGTGTAAAGTATAGACAACACCCAGTGGGTTATGTGCGGGCGTGATCACAATTACAACCCTTATTTCAACAAAACTTTACAAATAAACGCCTGAACACCTTGACTTTCTAATAGTCCACTCAGGCAATTATTACGTTATCTGCATTTGATACGCAGTTTTTTGTCAAGCGGGGCCGCAACCAGTAAACTACGCGCCAGTTATGTACACACTCAGGACAAAAAAACGTGACGATTAAATTGATTGTCGGCCTGGCGAACCCCGGTGCTGAATACGCCGCAACGCGACATAATGCTGGTGCCTGGTTCGTTGACTTACTGGCAGAGCGTTTGCGCGCTCCGCTGCGCGAAGAGGCTAAATTCTTTGGTTATACTTCGCGAGTCACTCTTGGAGGCGAAGATGTCCGCCTGTTAGTCCCGACTACATTTATGAATCTCAGCGGCAAAGCCGTTGCGGCGATGGCCAGTTTTTTCCGCATTAATCCGGACGAAATTCTGGTGGCCCACGACGAACTGGATCTGCCTCCTGGCGTCGCCAAATTTAAATTGGGCGGTGGCCATGGTGGTCACAATGGACTGAAAGACATCATCAGTAAATTGGGTAATAACCCTAACTTTCACCGTTTACGCATCGGAATCGGTCATCCGGGCGATAAAAATAAAGTTGTCGGTTTTGTGTTAGGCAAACCGCCTGTTAGTGAACAGAAGTTAATTGATGAAGCCATTGACGAAGCGGCGCGTTGTACTGAAATGTGGTTTACAGATGGCTTGACCAAAGCAACGAACCGATTGCACGCCTTTAAAGCGCAATAAGTCGTTGTCTGCGGCATTTTTGCCGAGTGCCGTGTATAATAGGCAAAGTTATTTCCATTTCTGCAATCTGTTAGCAATAACAGGTTGATTATTAAGATATTAAGGTGATTTAAATCATGGGATTCAAATGCGGTATCGTCGGTTTGCCCAACGTCGGGAAATCTACCCTGTTCAACGCGCTGACCAAAGCCGGTATTGAAGCGGCCAACTTTCCATTCTGCACCATTGAGCCGAACACAGGCGTCGTACCAATGCCTGATCCTCGCCTGGATCAACTGGCTGAAATCGTAAAACCGCAGCGTACGCTTCCCACGACCATGGAATTTGTCGATATCGCCGGTCTGGTAAAAGGCGCATCGAAAGGCGAAGGTCTGGGTAACCAGTTCCTGACCAACATCCGTGAAACCGAAGCGATCGGTCACGTTGTTCGCTGCTTTGAAAATGACAACATCATTCACGTTTCCGGCAAAGTTAACCCGGCTGACGATATTGAAGTTATCAACACCGAACTGGCGCTGGCAGACCTCGACACCTGCGAACGTGCGATTCATCGCGTACAGAAGAAAGCCAAAGGTGGCGATAAAGACGCGAAAGCTGAGCTGGCGGTCCTGGAAAAATGCCTGCCCCAGTTGGAAAATGCAGGTATGCTGCGCGCGCTGGATTTAAGCGCTGAAGAGAAAGCGGCTATTCGTTACCTGAGCTTCCTGACGCTGAAACCAACAATGTACATCGCCAACGTCAACGAAGACGGTTTTGAAAACAACCCATATCTTGACCAGGTGCGTGAAATCGCGGCGAAAGAAGGTTCTGTTGTGGTTCCGGTTTGTGCTGCTGTTGAAGCAGACATTGCCGAACTGGACGACGAAGAACGTGACGAGTTTATGCAGGAGCTTGGGCTGGAAGAGCCGGGCCTGAACCGTGTGATCCGTGCCGGTTATAAACTGCTGAACCTGCAAACTTACTTCACCGCTGGGGTGAAAGAAGTGCGTGCATGGACCATTCCGGTTGGAGCAACCGCGCCGCAGGCAGCGGGCAAAATCCATACTGATTTTGAAAAAGGCTTTATCCGTGCACAAACCATCTCGTTTGAAGATTTCATCACTTACAAAGGTGAACAAGGCGCGAAAGAAGCAGGCAAAATGCGTGCAGAAGGTAAAGATTACATCGTGAAAGATGGCGATGTGATGAACTTCCTTTTCAACGTCTAATTAATTTATTGTCTCATGAGGTTTCGCTAAATCTCATGAAGAGCGCAAAAGTATATAAAATCCACGCAATTGCGTGGATTTTTCATTTCACCGAGTCCTAATCATTCTTGTAACATCCTACACTTTTGTGCTTATTGCCTATAGTGAACCACGAGAATAATTAAAGACATAAGTGTTCAGATGACGGATATCTCATTAGCAGTGATATAACGTAAGTTTTTGTATCACTACACATCAGCCCCCTTCACAGCTGATCAAAATTGATCACGCTCCAATATGCTGGCAAGATGAAAATGATAACCAGTAGCACAATAACAACGATAGGCCAGAAAACCCATTGACCAAAAATGAATATCGATGTTTTTTGCTTTTTCTTATTAGTAATGCAAAAATGGCGCATATTGTTTTTGTTATGCAGATACATCAAGCGAAATTCCCATAACTAATTAGGATTATTACAAAAAATCTTCACCAAATTTTTTAACCGCTGTTTGTTGTAATATTTTTGCCATATTTATAGTAACGAATTGGAATAAGTAACGACAACTTAGGGAATAACTCGATATAAACTCACCTTTGTAAGGGGGATGTTAAATATATATTAATTCCTGTGTTCCTGATTTTGCCCGGTAATAGAGAATTATTCTCTGAGAAGCTCATCATGATTGCACCATACAAATATCATGATGATAAGAGGATATTATTCATTGATTTAAACAAAATGACAAAATCCATAGACCCATAGTCTGGGTACTATATAGGAGTGGTATGGGCATCAAACAACACAATGGGAATACCAAAGCAGATCGTCTCGCTGAATTAAAAATCCGTTCGCCCTCAATTCAACTGATAAAATTTGGCGCTATTGGTTTGAATGCAATTATCTTTTCCCCCCTGCTGATAGCTGCTGATACAGGAAGTCAATATGGCACCAATATTACTATTAATGATGGTGACAGAATTACAGGAGATACCGCCGATCCATCAGGAAACCTCTATGGTGTAATGACCCCAGCAGGAAACACGCCTGGCAATATCAACCTGGGTAATGATGTCACCGTCAATGTCAACGACGCCTCTGGATATGCAAAAGGAATCATTATTCAGGGCAAAAACAGCTCCCTGACAGCTAACCGACTCACAGTAGATGTTGTTGGTCAAACCTCTGCCATCGGCATTAACTTAATTGGTGACTATACCCATGCTGACTTAGGCACAGGCAGCACCATTAAGAGTAACGATGACGGCATCATTATTGGGCATAGCTCAACACTAACAGCCACTCAATTCACCATTGAAAACTCGAACGGTATAGGCCTAACCATCAATGACTATGGCACCAGTGTCGATCTTGGAAGCGGAAGTAAAATCACGACCGATGGAAGTACAGGTGTTTATATCGGTGGTCTCAACGGCAATAACGCCAATGGTGCTGCGCGTTTTACGGCTACAGACCTGACAATCGATGTTCAGGGCTACAGCGCCATGGGGATAAACGTACAGAAAAACTCTGTTGTCGATCTCGGAACAAACAGTACCATTAAAACCAATGGCGATAATGCTCACGGCCTCTGGAGCTTTGGCCAGGTTAGCGCGAATGCACTCACTGTTGATGTAACTGGAGCCGCGGCCAATGGCGTCGAAGTTCGTGGTGGTACAACCACTATCGGTGCAGATAGCCATATTTCTTCCGCGCAGGGCGGTGGCCTCGTCACCAGTGGTTCAGACGCGATAATCAATTTTACTGGCACGGCAGCGCAACGAAACAGCATCTTTTCCGGCGGTTCTTATGGTGCCTCGGCCCAGACGGCAACGGCTGTTATCAACATGCAAAATACGGATATTACGGTTGATCGTAATGGCAGTCTGGCGCTGGGTTTGTGGGCGCTCAGCGGCGGTAGAATAACCGGAGACAGTTTGGCTATCACCGGCGCGGCAGGAGCCAGGGGGATTTATGCCATGACCAACAGCCAGATCGACCTCACGAGCGATCTGGTCATTGATATGAGTACACCCGATCAGATGGCCATCGCAACGCAACATGACGATGGTTATGCCGCCAGCCGCATCAACGCTTCGGGTCGTATGCTTATCAACGGTAGCGTTCTCTCCAAAGGTGGGCTAATCAATCTGGATATGCACCCTGGGTCGGTTTGGACAGGTTCCTCCCTTAGCGATAATGTCAATGACGGGAAACTGGACGTTGCAATGAATAACAGCGTCTGGAACGTAACAAGTAATTCTAATCTCGACACGCTGGCGCTGAGCCATTCAACTGTCGATTTTGCCAGCCACGGGTCAACTGCCGGCACATTTACCACATTAAACGTAGAGAACCTGAGCGGTAACAGTACCTTTATTATGCGTGCTGATGTTGTTGGTGAGGGTAATGGCGTTAATAATAAAGGGGATTTATTGAATATCAGCGGGAGTAGTGCTGGTAATCACGTATTGGCTATCCGCAACCAGGGCAGCGAGGCCACAACGGGAAATGAAGTTCTGACAGTGGTAAAAACCACTGACGGTGCGGCCTCGTTCAGCGCGTCTTCTCAGGTTGAGTTGGGGGGATATCTGTACGATGTGCGTAAAAATGGCACTAACTGGGAGCTTTACGCTTCCGGGACAGTTCCGGAACCGACTCCTAATCCTGAACCAACACCGGCTCCCGCTCAGCCTCCCATAGTCAACCCCGATCCTACGCCTGAACCCGATCCTACGCCTACCCCCACTCCCACACCTAAACCCACCACGACCGCAGATGCTGGCGGCAATTATCTCAATGTCGGTTACTTATTGAACTATGTTGAAAACCGTACGCTGATGCAACGGATGGGTGACCTGCGAAATCAGAGTAAAGACGGTAATATCTGGTTGCGCAGTTATGGGGGAAGCCTGGACTCCTTTGCCAGTGGCAAACTGAGCGGCTTTGACATGAGTTACAGCGGTATCCAGTTTGGTGGGGATAAACGTCTCTCTGATGTAATGCCGTTGTATGTCGGTCTGTATATTGGCTCAACACATGCATCGCCGGACTATAGCGGAGGCGACGGTACCGCACGTTCAGACTACATGGGAATGTACGCCAGTTACATGGCACAAAACGGTTTTTACAGCGATCTCGTTATAAAAGCATCGCGCCAGAAAAATAGTTTCCACGTACGGGACAGTCAGAACAACGGCGTTAACGCCAACGGCACTGCGAATGGATTGAGCATCTCCCTGGAAGCCGGGCAGAGGTTCAACCTGACCCCTACTGGTTATGGGTTCTATATAGAGCCGCAAACCCAGCTCACATACAGCCACCAGAATGAGATGGCTATGAAGGCGAGTAATGGCCTTAATATACATCTGAATCACTACGAATCGCTGCTGGGGCGTGCCAGTATGATACTGGGATATGACATCACCGCAGGCTACAGCCAGCTGAATATGTATGTGAAGACTGGCGCTATCCGCGAGTTTTCAGGGGATACAGAATATCTGTTGAACAACTCCCGGGAGAAGTACAGTTTCAAAGGTAATGGCTGGAATAACGGCGTGGGAGTCAGTGCACAGTATAACAAACAGCACACATTCTACCTCGAAGCGGATTACACGCAGGGTAACCTCTTTGATCAGAAGCAAGTCAACGGAGGATATCACTTCAGCTTTTAAGTACGGGGTAGACAAGCCCTTAAACGATGCTGAAAAATGTTAGCGTGCGCCGGAATGAAATATAGATCACTCTGATGTATCAGAAATCGTCTCTGTCTTTCATACCCGGCGCTTAAACTGCCCTGCATCAATGCCATGTTGCTTCATTTTCCGCCACAGCGTAGTGCGGCCGATTCCAAGTAAAACCGACATTTCCTGAATGCGACCGCCTGTGACCTGGGCTGCGTTAATAATTGCCTCTTTTTCAACTTCCGCAAATGACAGACTGGTGGAAAGGCGTGTGGCGCTGACATCATCTGTCGCCTGCTCGGTAAACAAATGTTCCGGCAAATCACTGACGCGAATGCGCCCATTATCACTACTCAGAGCAAGATTCTCGATGACGCTGTAAAGTTCAAAATCGTTGCCAGGCCATGCACAAGAAACCAGGCGAGCGAGGGCATCGTCATCAATTTTCAGCCGCGTAGAGAAGCGTTTTTCAAGACTGCGTAATTTGTTATTCACCAGAGCCGGAATGCTGCCACGCCGCATACGCAGAGGCGGGATGGTAATTTCAAATGCATGCAGCGCGTAATACAGCTGGCGACTAAAACGATTTTGTTCCACCAGCATTGCGAGGTCCGCGGTCGTTGTGGCAATCACTTTGACATCAATTGGTATTAAACGCCGCGCATCCAGTCGCGTGATAACACCCTGCTTGATAACCTGAAGCAAAGCAGACTGTAACTCCACCGCCAGATATTCAATCTTTTCAAGAAACAGCGTGCCACCGTGCGCCAGTTCCAGCCGACTCAGACGGCCATTTTCATTGTCCGTGCGATCGCCGCCAATAAATTCTTCCGCCAGCGCCGCATCACCATATAACTCACAATTGACGGCGATATAAGGACCTGCAGCACGCTCGCTTTCATTATGAATTGCCTGACTTAGCAGTGCCTTGCCCACGCCCTCTTCTCCACAAAGCAGGACAGGAAAGCTACTGCGCGCCGCCTGGCGACCAAAATGAATCAAGCGGCGGGTTTGCGGATCGTCCTGTGGCATATGAGCGAAGGTATGGCTGACTTTTCCTAATTGACTGGTCATCAACTGCCGCATCTGTTCCACAGGATGGAGCAACAAAATAAAACTGGTTCCCTGCGTTTCTATTATCGGTTTAAGGGTTATCACCGCATCAATAAACTGGTGCTGACTTTCAAAGGTTGCTTCTACGTGTTTGAGCGGATGTGCCTGTTTTATTGCTTGTTGCAATACGGCGGGTAACGTTAAGAGTTCAGTGATTGCCCTTCCCTGACTTGCCGTCGCGTCAAGGCGCAAGACCCGCGCCGCCTGGGCATTGATAAATTGCAAATTACCCTGCTCGTCCCAGCTAATCACGCCATCATCCATACTTTCTAACAGGGCATTAAGTTGATTTAAATGACGGTTAGTTTCAGCGAGCAAACTGTCCGTCAGCAGTAAATTTCCGACCTCACGGGCGATTGCCAACGTCAACGGCAAATCAGCTGCGGTAGTTTGCTCAACCGGACACGCCAGCGCTATTGTTCCCGTCAATCGGCCCTTGCTGTCAAACAACGGCGTTGCACAAAAGGCCCAGTTCCAGAGTGCCTGTTTGAAATGTTGATCGGCCATCGTTTTCACGGCCTGACCAGAGATAGCCGCTAACGATAGCGCACAAGTACCAATAATTCCCTCGGCGCAATACGTGCCGTCATTGAATCCCAGTGCACTTAGCTGCTGCAAGGTTTGCGGATCGCCATTACGGCTGAGAATGCAGGCGGTTTCATCGAGGATAAACAGCGCACACTCTCGCGGTGCCATATATTCCCAGGCATCTTCCAGCGCAGCCTGCCCGAGCGTCAGCATCGCTTTCTTACGCCGATAAATAGAAGCAAATGTCACGCCCTGGGCCTGATGTGGTACGTTCCATGTCTCCCGTTTCATCAGTTTATTGCATCTCTCCCAGGAGGTTGCAATTAAGGGAGATATGCCCCGACCATCGTTGTTAAAAGCGCCACTCATATCCCGCATCCCTTATGACAAAAGGTGTTCTGGCTCGCAATTTTAAGTATTAATACACGTAAAAGTTTCAATATGGAACATTCATTAAAGCATATGTTTCACTATGAAACATAATTTGGGCTAATTTTCTTTTCCCTTGCCTGATGCACAATGGATTCATCGGCAGTCAGTGGTCGCCGTGTCGTTGAACATCATCCATGCCCTACCGTAATTGCTGGAGCAAAATAATGAAAAAATTGATCAATGATGTGCAAGACGTACTGGACGAACAACTGGCAGGACTGGCGAAAGCACATCCATCGCTGACACTGCATCAGGATCCGGTGTATGTCACCCGAGCTGATGCCCCCATTACAGGAAAAGTCGCCCTGCTGTCGGGTGGCGGCAGCGGACACGAGCCGATGCACTGTGGTTATATCGGTCAGGGGATGCTTTCGGGGGCCTGTCCGGGCGAAATTTTCACCTCACCGACGCCCGATAAAATCTTTGAATGCGCCATGCAAGTTGATGGCGGCGAAGGTGTACTGTTGATTATCAAAAATTACACCGGCGATATTCTTAACTTCGAAACAGCAACCGAGTTACTGCACGATAGCGGCGTAAACGTGACCACTGTGGTCATTGATGACGACGTTGCAGTAAAAGACAGTCTTTATACCGCCGGGCGACGCGGCGTTGCCAACACCGTATTAATTGAAAAACTCGTAGGCGCAGCGGCCGAGCGTGGCGACTCACTGGACGCCTGTGCGGAACTGGGGCGTAAGTTGAATAATCAAGGCCACTCAATAGGTATCGCTCTCGGTGCCTGTACCGTTCCTGCCGCGGGCAAACCTTCTTTTACCCTGGCGGATAATGAGATGGAGTTTGGCGTCGGCATTCATGGTGAGCCGGGTATTGACCGCCGCTCCTTCTCTTCCCTTGATCAAACCGTCGATGAAATGTTCGACACCCTGCTGGAAAATGGCTCATACCATCGCACTTTGCGTTTCTGGGATTATCAACAAGGCAGTTGGCAGGAAGAACAACAAACCAAACAACCGCTCCAGTCTGGCGATCGGGTGATTGCGCTGGTTAACAATCTTGGCGCAACTCCGCTTTCTGAGCTGTACGGCGTCTATAACCGCCTGACCACACGTTGCCAGCAAGCGGGATTGACTATCGAACGTAATTTAATTGGCGCGTACTGCACCTCACTGGATATGACCGGTTTCTCAATCACCTTACTGAAAGTTGATGACGAAACGCTGGCACTCTGGGACGCCCCGGTCCACACCCCGGCCCTTAACTGGGGTAAATAAGGAGAAAGCAATGTCACTGAGCAGAACTCAAATTGTTAACTGGCTCACTCGTTGTGGCGATATTTTCAGCACCGAGAGCGAGTATCTTACCGGACTGGATCGCGAAATTGGCGACGCTGACCACGGGCTAAATATGAACCGAGGCTTTAGCAAAGTAGTGGAAAAACTCCCTGCTATCGCAGATAAAGATATCGGTTTCATTCTCAAGAATACCGGTATGACGCTGCTTTCCAGCGTCGGTGGTGCCAGTGGTCCGCTGTTCGGTACCTTCTTTATCCGCGCCGCACAGGCGACCCAGGCACGGCAAAGCCTGACGCTGGAAGAGCTTTATCAGATGTTCCGCGATGGCGCGGACGGCGTAATCAGTCGCGGGAAAGCCGAACCTGGCGATAAAACCATGTGTGATGTGTGGGTGCCGGTGGTGGAATCGTTACGTCAGTCCAGCGAGCAAAATCTCTCTGTTCCGGCGGCGCTCGAAGCTGCCAGTAGCATCGCCGAATCCGCTGCACAAAGTACGATTACGATGCAAGCCCGCAAAGGCCGCGCCAGTTATCTCGGTGAACGCAGTATTGGTCACCAGGATCCCGGCGCGACCTCGGTGATGTTTATGATGCAAATGTTGGCGTTAGCCGCAAAAGAGTAAGGAATTGGTGATGGTAAACCTGGTCATAGTTTCACATAGCAGCCGACTGGGAGAAGGTGTCGGTGAATTAGCCCGTCAGATGTTAATGAGTGATAGTTGTAAAATCGCCATTGCCGCGGGAATTGACGATCCACAAAATCCCATTGGTACCGATGCCGTCAAAGTGATGGAGGCCATCGAATCTGTTGCTGATGCCGACCATGTGCTGGTCATGATGGATATGGGTAGCGCATTATTGAGTGCTGAAACTGCGCTGGAATTGCTGGCTCCCGAGATCGCCGCAAAAGTACGTTTGTGTGCTGCGCCGTTGGTCGAAGGTACACTGGCAGCAACGGTCAGCGCGGCCTCGGGAGCGGATATCGACAAAGTTATCTTTGACGCTATGCATGCGCTGGAAGCCAAACGTGAACAACTGGGTTTACCGTCCTCCGACACTGAAATCTCTGACACATGTCCTGCGTACGATGAAGAAGCCCGTTCTCTGGCGGTGGTCATAAAAAACCGTAACGGCCTGCATGTACGTCCGGCCTCCCGGCTGGTTTATACCTTATCGACATTTAATGCCGATATGTTGCTGGAAAAAAACGGCAAATGCGTCACACCAGAGAGTATTAACCAGATTGCGTTACTACAAGTTCGCTATAACGATACGCTGCGCCTGATTGCGAAAGGGCCAGAAGCTGAAGAGGCACTGATCGCTTTCCGTCAGCTGGCTGAAGATAACTTTGGTGAAACGGAGGAAGTCGCTCCACCTACTCTGCGTCCCGTTCCGCCTGTTTCGGGTAAAGCCTTTTATTATCAACCAGTTTTATGTACGGTACAGGCAAAATCAACCCTGACCGTGGAAGAAGAACAAGAACGATTACGCCAGGCTATTGACTTCACGTTATTAGATCTGATGACGTTAACAGCGAAAGCAGAAGCCAGCGGGCTTGACGATATTGCCGCAATCTTTTCTGGTCACCATACACTGTTAGATGATCCGGAACTGCTGGCGGCGGCAAGCGAACTCCTTCAGCATGAACATTGCACGGCAGAATATGCCTGGCAGCAAGTTCTTAAAGAACTTAGCCAGCAATACCAGCAACTGGATGATGAATATCTACAAGCTCGCTATATTGATGTGGACGATCTTCTGCATCGCACCCTGGTCCACCTGACCCAAACGAAAGAAGAACTCCCGCAGTTTAACTCGCCAACTATTCTACTGGCGGAGAACATTTATCCTTCCACAGTACTGCAACTGGATCCGGCGGTTGTAAAAGGTATCTGCCTTAGCGCCGGAAGTCCGGTATCCCACAGCGCCCTAATCGCCCGTGAACTGGGGATTGGCTGGATTTGCCAGCAGGGTGAGAAACTGTATGCGATACAACCAGAAGAAACGCTAACGCTGGACGTTAAAACGCAACGTTTCAACCGTCAGGGTTAAGCCACCGTTCGGATGGCATCATTCTGATGTCATCCGGCAATTTACCCAGCACTAATGATTTTTAAATACCTGTTATATTTTTCACCAATTTATGATGATTTTTCTTCGCTAATCACGAACCCAACGCCGCTGGCTGGCTAATAAACAGACGTTATTTGATCACTCTATTTCGCCGTTATTTATCCCTTTAATTCCCTTTTCTAAAATGCCTGACAGTTCGCAGAATGAGATTTCGATCATGCAGCTAGTGCGATCCTGAACTAAGGTTTTCTGATACTTGAATACCGTTTTATTCGGTTTCGCCAAAGGAGAATGATTGATGAAATCCCCCGCACCTTCTCGCCCGCAAAAAATGGCGTTAATTCCAGCCTGCATCTTTTTGTGTTTCGCTGCGCTATCGGTGCAGGCAGAAGAAACACCGGTAACACCACAGCCGCCTGATATTTTATTAGGGCCGCTGTTTAATGATGTGCAAAACGCCAAACTTTTTCCGGACCAAAAAACCTTTGCCGATGCCGTGCCGAACAGCGATCCGCTGATGATCCTTGCTGATTATCGGATGCAGCAAAACCAGAGCGGATTTGATCTGCGCCATTTCGTTAACGTCAATTTCACCCTGCCGAAAGAGGGCGAGAAATATGTTCCGCCAGAGGGACAGTCACTGCGCGAACATATTGACGGACTTTGGCCGGTATTAACGCGTTCTACCGAAAACACCGAAAAATGGGATTCTCTGTTACCGCTGCCGGAACCTTATGTCGTGCCGGGCGGACGTTTTCGCGAGGTATATTACTGGGACAGTTACTTCACCATGTTAGGACTTGCCGAAAGCGGTCACTGGGATAAAGTCGCGGATATGGTGGCCAATTTTGCTCATGAAATAGACACTTACGGTCATATTCCCAACGGCAACCGCAGTTACTATTTAAGCCGCTCGCAACCGCCCTTCTTTGCCCTGATGGTAGAGTTACTGGCGCAGCATGAAGGCGATGCCGCGTTGAAGCAATACCTGCCGCAAATGCAAAAAGAATATGCTTACTGGATGGACGGTGTTGAAAACCTGCAAGCCGGACAACAGGAAAAACGCGTTGTAAAACTTCAGGATGGTACCCTTCTCAACCGCTACTGGGACGATCGCGATACGCCACGACCAGAGTCATGGGTGGAAGATATTGCCACCGCCAAAAGCAATCCGAATCGACCTGCCACTGAAATTTACCGCGACCTGCGCTCTGCCGCTGCGTCTGGCTGGGATTTCAGCTCGCGCTGGATGGACAACCCGCAGCAGTTAAATACCTTACGCACCACCAGCATCGTACCGGTCGATCTGAACAGCCTGATGTTTAAAATGGAAAAAATCCTCGCCCGCGCCAGCAAAGCTGCCGGAGATAACGCGATGGCAAACCAGTACGAAACGCTGGCAAATGCCCGTCAAAAAGGGATCGAAAAATACCTGTGGAACGATCAACAAGGCTGGTATGCCGATTACGACCTGAAAAGTCATAAAGTGCGCAATCAGTTAACCGCGGCCGCCCTGTTCCCGCTGTACGTCAATGCGGCAGCGAAAGATCGCGCCAACAAAATGGCGACGGCGACGAAAACACATCTGCTGCAACCCGGCGGCCTGAACACCACGTCGGTGAAAAGTGGGCAACAATGGGATGCGCCAAATGGCTGGGCACCGTTACAGTGGGTCGCGACAGAAGGATTACAAAACTACGGGCAAAAAGAGGTGGCGATGGACATTAGCTGGCACTTCCTGACCAATGTTCAGCACACCTATGACCGGGAGAAAAAGCTGGTGGAAAAATATGATGTCAGCACCACCGGAACGGGGGGCGGCGGTGGCGAATATCCATTACAGGATGGCTTTGGCTGGACCAATGGCGTGACGCTGAAAATGCTGGATTTGATCTGCCCGAAAGAGCAACCGTGTGACAATGTTCCGGCGACGCGTCCGACCGTTAAGTCAGCAACGACGCAACCCTCAACCAAAGAGGCACAACCCACACCTTAACCAGCGCTTACTCCGACAACGTCATTCGGCTTCTCCGGATGGCGTTGTCGGCAGATAACACCATAGCTATGGTTTTTTCTACACAGACGGTTTTTCAAGTCCTGGCGGGAAGTATTGCGCAAATGTTTGCCATACGTGGTTGCCGAAGATAGCGTCATTTCTACGGGTAAGTGTTTCACTTTCATCACCCGGCGATTTACGCCGACGTTGGCTATATAAAGCATCAATTGCTACCTGAATATTGTTACGGTGTTCACTCATCAACGTTTTTTTGCTTTCTGGAGTTAAATTAATAATCACATAATCCAGACACTCCAGAGAATTTAGCAACCAAAAAAAGAATTCAGACCATTCCTCTTCGCGTAACTGAAGCATTGCCGAACGGGTATTTTGGCTTAATCTGCCAGAAGGATTGATCAATTCTAAATGTTCAATAAGCGCAGCCAAAACCGCCTCACTATCCGCCCCATTTTTAACGCCTGACTGGCTACTGTCTAAAATATTTATTTTCTGAATCACACCAAAAACAACGAAACAATAATTAAAAAAGGATTCTGTTGTTGTTACCGGGAACCGACTTTATCGGATATCGAAGTGCTATATTGATTTTTTTCACCCGTAAAGCAGGTGTCGAGTATACGTTCTGATGTGAAAGCGGATAGCGGCATCTGTATCGCTATCCGCCTTATGAAAATCTTATTCTCTTCGCAGGAGGCGGAATATGCCCAGAACGAGAATAGCTCCCACCACCGCCACCAGGAAGCTGTGCAGATTAAAACCACTGATGGAGCCGCCAATGCCAAACATGGTCGCCAGCCAGCCGCCGACCACCGCACCGACTATCCCGAGAATACAGGTCAGGAAAAATCCACCACCATCACGCCCCGGCATGATTAGCTTGGCGATAATGCCGGCTATCAGGCCAAAAATAATCCAGGCAATAATTCCCATGTTCAGGCCCTCGTTTCGATGAATCGGACGCAAGAAATGCTTACGTCAACGCTCTAAGTATAGGCAAGGGCGGGATCGATGCTGGGCGTATGTCGGCTGATTTAAGAACAACATGTAAAAAATATTCACGCATTTGTATTAAGTTTTGTTAACTGTGACCGATAAACCAAAGACAGTTTATCAGTCAGGAGTTTTTCCGCGTGAGTCATTACCATGAGCAGTTCCTGAAACAAAATCCGTTAGCCGTCCTGGGCGTGTTACGCGATTTGCACAAAGCCGCAATTCCTTTGCGTCTCAGTTGGAATGGCGGGCAGCTGATCAGCAAAATACTGGCAATAACCCCGGATAAACTGGTGCTGGATTTCGGCAGTCAAGCCGAAGACAACATCGCCGTGCTAAAGGCACAGCACATTACCATTACCGCCGAAACTCAGGGTGCGAAAGTCGAGTTTACTGTTGAACAACTACAGCAGAGTGAATACTTGCAGCTTCCGGCATTTATCACCGTACCGCCTCCCACCTTATGGTTTGTACAACGACGCCGATATTTCCGCATCTCCGCCCCACTCCATCCGCCTTATTTTTGCCAGACCAAACTGGCGGATAACAGTACGTTACGTTTCCGCCTGTATGATTTGTCGTTAGGCGGCATGGGCGCATTACTGGAAACAGCAAAGCCTGCCGAATTACAAGAAGGCATGCGCTTCGCTCAGATTGAAGTCAACATGAGGCAATGGGGTGTTTTTCACTTTGACGCCCAGTTAATCTCCATCAGCGAGCGCAAAGTGATTGATGGCAAGAATGAAACCATCACCACTCCCCGTCTGAGCTTCCGTTTTCTTAACGTCAGCCCGACGGTGGAGCGGCAATTACAGCGGATTATTTTCTCTCTCGAGCGAGAAGCCCGGGAAAAAGCGGACAAAGTGCGCGACTGATTTACATCGCGTCCAGTGCCTGCTCAAGTTTGTAGATATAGCGCGGAGCCTGCGGCGCAGGGTGATTTCGCGCTACGTGTTCGAGGAACTCGTCAGCATCCAAATCGTTGATTTTGCTGATCGCCTTTTTCCGATCTGACGAGAAAGTCCGTAGCAGCGCACCTGCCCCGTTAGCGTATGACACCACCAGCGCATATTGCAGTACCTTCGGATCTTCAATGCCTGCCAGCGGGCCGGTTTCCAGAATATTCAGGTAAGCCGCCCCCATTGAAATATTACGCTCTGGATTTTTCAGCTCGCTGGTCGTCGGCTCACCACTCCAGCCCATACGGCGATAAACATCACGTCCGGAGGTTGAAGCTTTTAACTGCATCAAACCAATGGCATTCGATTTACTCACCGCGTTCGGATTACCACCCGATTCGATAGCGATAATCGCCGTGATCAATTGTGGATCGACGCCCCAGGCTGCACCGGCTTTCTGGCTTATTGGCATCCACTGCATCGCACGTTGCACCGGAACTTTCGCGTTCCACGGCGGGTTCGTATAGTCATGCTTTGATGAACAACCCGCTAATAACACAATCAAAAAGGCAAACCATCTCAATTTCACTTCTTCTATCCTTATAGCCTGGAATCGCCGTTGAGGTGACAACGGCACACCTAAGCGGCATGATATACATTTCGTTTCTGTTGTCAGCAAGGAATTGCCATGTCTCTGTTTCACTTAATTGCCCCATCGGGTTACTGCATTAAACAGCACGCCGCGCTGCGTGGTATCCAGCGCCTTACCGACGCGGGGCATCAAGTCAATAACGTCGAGGTTATTGCCCGTCGTTGTGAGCGTTTTGCGGGTACGGAAACAGAGCGTCTGGAAGATCTCAATTCCCTTGCCAGACTGACTACCCCCAACACCATCGTGCTGGCTGTACGCGGCGGTTACGGTGCCAGTCGTTTACTGGCAGATATTGACTGGCAGGCACTGGTGGCTCGCCAACAACATGACCCGTTGCTCATTTGCGGACATAGCGATTTTACCGCCATTCAGTGCGGTCTTCTGGCGCATGGCAATGTCATCACCTTTAGCGGCCCCATGCTGGTAGCAAACTTTGGCGCGGATGAACTGAACGCCTTTACCGAGCACCATTTCTGGCTGGCGTTACGCAATGAAACCTTCACCATTGAATGGCAAGGGGAAGGCCCGACATGTCGGGCCGAAGGCACGTTGTGGGGAGGCAATCTTGCGATGCTGATTTCACTGATCGGTACACCGTGGATGCCAAAAATTGAGAACGGTATTCTGGTGCTGGAAGATATTAACGAGCACCCTTTCCGGGTCGAACGTATGCTGTTGCAGCTCTATCATGCGGGAATTTTGCCACGTCAGAAGGCGATTATTCTCGGTAGCTTTAGCGGCAGCACGCCCAATGATTATGACGCAGGTTACAACCTGGAGTCAGTGTACGCGTTTTTGCGTTCCCGCCTGTCGATTCCACTCATTACCGGCCTCGATTTTGGTCATGAACAACGCACGGTTACGCTGCCGTTGGGCGCACATGCCATTCTGAATAACACCCGGGAAGGCACTCAGTTGACGATTAGCGGTCATCCTGTTCTTAAAATGTAAAAAAATCACGCTTCAGGGCTAAGTAAAACGCTGTCTCTGCCGCTAATATGGTAGGGTTTATATAAGAGACAGCGTAATCAGGAGTAACCGACCGTTGGATGCCACAACAATAATTAGCCTTTTCATCTTAGGATCCATCCTTGTCACCAGCAGTATATTACTTAGTTCATTTTCTTCCCGTCTTGGCATTCCTATTCTGGTTATTTTTCTGGCGATCGGCATGCTGGCAGGAGTCGATGGCGTCGGCGGTATCCCGTTTGATAATTACCCCTTCGCCTACATGGTAAGTAACCTGGCACTGGCGATTATTTTGCTCGACGGCGGGATGCGCACTCAGGCCAGTTCCTTTCGTGTGGCGTTAGGACCGGCACTGTCGCTGGCGACGCTGGGCGTGCTTATCACCTCTGGTTTAACCGGCATGATGGCGGCGTGGCTGTTTAATCTTGATTTGATTGAAGGCTTATTAATCGGCGCTATCGTCGGCTCTACCGATGCTGCAGCGGTCTTTTCTCTGCTGGGTGGTAAGGGGCTTAACGAACGTGTTGGCTCGACGCTGGAAATTGAATCCGGCAGTAATGATCCAATGGCGGTCTTTCTGACGATTACCCTGATTGCGATGATCCAGCATCATGAGAGCAATATTAGCTGGATGTTCATTGTCGATATTCTGCAACAATTTGGTCTGGGCATTGTAATAGGTCTTGGCGGCGGTTATTTACTACTGCAAATGATCAACCGCATCGCCCTGCCCGCCGGATTATATCCATTGCTGGCATTAAGTGGCGGTATTCTGATTTTCTCATTAACTACTGCGCTGGAAGGTAGCGGTATTCTGGCGGTGTATCTGTGCGGTTTTCTGCTGGGTAATCGCCCTATTCGCAACCGCTACGGCATCCTGCAAAATTTCGACGGCCTCGCCTGGCTGGCGCAAATCGCCATGTTCCTGGTGCTGGGGCTGTTGGTTAACCCAAGCGATCTGCTGCCTATTGCCATTCCGGCGCTCATTTTGTCCGCATGGATGATATTCTTCGCCCGTCCCCTTTCGGTATTTGCTGGATTGCTCCCCTTCCGCGGTTTCAATCTGCGTGAGCGCGTGTTTATCAGCTGGGTAGGATTACGCGGCGCGGTGCCAATCATCCTGGCCGTGTTCCCGATGATGGCGGGGCTGGAGAATGCACGTCTGTTCTTTAATGTCGCCTTCTTTGTGGTTCTGGTTTCACTGCTCTTGCAGGGAACATCACTCTCGTGGGCGGCTAAAAAAGCCAAAGTGGTGGTTCCGCCAGTGGGACGTCCGGTGTCACGCGTTGGCCTGGATATTCATCCGGAAAATCCGTGGGAGCAGTTTGTTTATCAATTGAGTGCCGATAAATGGTGCGTGGGCGCGGCACTGCGCGATTTGCATATGCCAAAAGAGACGCGTATTGCGGCACTGTTTCGTGATAACCAGTTGCTTCATCCTACCGGCAGCACCCGACTGCGCGAAGGCGATGTGTTGTGTGTAATTGGTCGGGAACGCGATCTTCCGGCGCTCGGTAAACTGTTCAGCCAGTCGCCGCCGGTCGCGCTGGATCAACGCTTCTTTGGTGACTTCATTCTCGAAGCCAGCGCCAAATATGCTGATGTTGCGCTGATATATGGCCTGGAAGACGGGCGAGAATATCGTGATAAGCAGCAAACGCTGGGTGAAATTGTCCAGCAGTTGTTAGGCGCGGCACCGGTTGTCGGTGACCAGGTAGAGTTTGCCGGGATGATCTGGACGGTGGCCGAGAAAGAAGATAATGAAGTGTTGAAGATTGGCGTACGGGTGGCTGAAGAGGAAGCTGAATCTTAAATTTAATGAAGCATCTATCGCCGGTTGCGATGCTTTGCTGAACGCAGCCTGAGCCTGCAATTGTTTGTCGTCCATAATTTAACCTTCATTTGATGTTGAATTGAACATATCAAAATCAGGCAATTACACAAATCTATGTACAGGCTCCATCAAGGGTAAAGCGTGATTTATCTGAAGTCGAGTTCGAGTCAACAATGAAGCGTAAGCGTTTTATGTAGAACGCCTGTGCGGTGAGTTCAGGTTCCGGGGAAATAGTGTCCATCCTTTTAATGGACACTATCATGGGCAATGGCTCTGTCACATTAACAACTACAGTTGCTGACCAGCCGGATGGATGATTTTTTTGCACCCAGAAGACGTTGCCTCCGATCCGGCTTACAACAAGTTACACCGTCACAACCGGGACGCGTAGCGCCAGCGCGCACATCAACTCATAGCCCACCGTTCCGGCAGCGGCGGCGACATCATCAATTTTGATCTCCTTGCCCCACAGCTCAACCGGCGTACCAATACCCGCCTGCGGGCAAGGCGTTAAATCGACCGCTAGCATATCCATCGAGACGGTCCCCACCGTCATGGTGCGCACGCCGTCCACTAAAACAGGGGTACCGGTAGGCGCGTGGCGCGGATAACCGTCGGCGTACCCTGCGGCGACAATGCCGATTCGCTGTTCATCGCGCGCAGTATAGCGACCGCCGTAGCCCACACGCTCGCCCGCTTTTAGCGTCTGGACACCAATAATCTCACTGCTTAGCGTCATCACCGGACGTAATCCGATATTGGCGATATCACGCCACTGACCGGACGGCGAAGCGCCATACAAAATAATGCCAGGCCGAACCCAGTCAAAATGCGCTTCCGGGTGCCACAGAGTCGCCGCCGAATTGGACAACGAACGCCGACACTCCAGCCCCTCCGCCGCCTGCTCAATACGCGCCATCGCGCCGGAAATTCCATCAGGATGTTCCGCTTCGGCAAAATGCGACATCAGGGTCATTTCGCCAACATTCGCCATTGCCCGCAACTGCTGCCAGACGGTAAGCACGCGATCGGGCTGGAAGCCCAACCGATTCATCCCACTGTTCACTTTAAGATAAATATCCAACGGTGCTTTTAGCCGCGCATTTTGCAGTGCTTTGAGCTGCCAGTTGCTGTGTACGCAGGTGGTCAGGCGGTGCTGGTCATAAATCTCCAGATCCTGAGCATGGAAAAATCCTTCCAGCATCAGGATCGGTCCTTTCCAGCCGCGCTCACGTAACGTTATTGCCTCTTCCAGGTTAAGCAATGCAAAGCCATCGGTGGCCCCGAGCGCGCTCCAGATACGCTCAATACCATGCCCGTAAGCGTTCGCTTTTACCACCGACCAGACGCGCGCGTGCGTCGCGGCCTGGCGGACAATGGACAGATTCTGTTTTAATGCCTGCAGATCGAGGCTGGCCTGTATCGGACGGGTCATCTCGTTTCCTTAGCTGTGTGCGCCATGTAAATGGCCCGGACGTGATGGCGTAAATCCACGGCTGTAGCGCGCTACGCTTAGATCCTCATATGGGATCGCTGGCGTGCGACCAGAGAGCAGATCGCTTAACAACTGACCGGAACCGCAAGCCATCGTCCAGCCGAGCGTGCCGTGACCGGTATTCAGCCACAGATTTTTAAAGCGTGTACGCCCGACAACCGGCGTGCCGTCTGGCGTCATCGGGCGCAGACCAGTCCAGAAAGTCGCCTGCTCGACATGACCGCCGCGTGGATAGAGATCGCGAACCACCATCTCCAGCGTTTCACGACGCGGTTGCAACAGCTCGGTATTAAAACCAACAATCTCCGCCATTCCGCCAACACGAATGCGGTTATCGAAACGGGTAATGGCGATTTTGTAGGTTTCATCAAGAATGGTGGATACCGGCGCACCATCTTCCTGCGCAATTGGAATGGTCAGCGAGTAGCCTTTCAGCGGATACACCGGAATATCAACAATGCCTTTGAGCATCGCCGTCGAGTAAGAACCAAACGCCATCACATACGCATCGGCCTTAATCACTTCATCGCCACACTTCACGCCGTAGATTTGCTCGCCGTCGCAAAGCAGTTGGTCAACGGGCGTATTAAAGCGGAATTTAACCCCCGCCTGCTCCGCCATCCGCGCCAGATTCTGGGTAAATAGCTGACAGTCTCCGGTTTCATCATTGGGTAACTGCAGGCCGCCCGTCAGTTTGTGCGCCACTTCTGCCAGCGCGGGCTCCACTTCCGCCAGGCGGCTGGATTCCAGCAGCTGATACGGTACGCCGGCATCTTCCAGCACGGCGATATCGCGGGTCGCATTTTCATACTGTTGTTCGGTACGGAACAGTTGCAGCGTCCCACCCTGACGCCCTTCATACTGAATATTGGTTTCGGCGCGCAATGCTTTCAGGCAATCACGGCTGTATTCCGCCAGACGCACCATCCGCCCTTTGTTTTCCATGTAGTGGCTGGTGTCGCAGTTACGTAACATTTGCCACATCCATTTCAACTGGAACTGCGTACCGTCGAGACGAACCGCCAGCGGCGCATGGCGCTGGAACATCCATTTAATCGCTTTTAAAGGCACACCTGGTGCCGCCCACGGTGCAGCATATCCGGGGGAGATTTGCCCGGCATTCGCGGCACTGGTTTCCAGGGCGGCCCCCGGCTCCCGATCAATGACGGTGACCTCATGTCCTGCCTGATTTAAGTACCAGGCGCTGGCAACGCCTACCACACCACTTCCCAGTATGACAACTCGCATAGCCACTCCGATAACGGTAGATACAGTAAAAGAATAATAATCTAATCACATCTTGATAACTCAGTTGAAAATATTATTCAACATACGGCTTTTTTATGGTGAGCTGGCTCACATCTCCCTGACTCTGCGGCAATATGGCGTCTTTAGTATCTCCTGCTGAACGCCCTTTTTATCCAGCATAAAATTCCGTTCAGAAGCGGATTAGTGGCACTCTGATAATAAGAAATCGCAAAGAAAAAAATTCTCCGGCGACGCGGTTTTTAACAGGTGTTCTATGCTTGAAATGAGGTGCTCCACACAGAGAGCGCCGACAACAATGAGGTGCGCGTATGGCGACGATCGATTCTATGAATAAGGACACCACACGTTTGAGCGATGGACCCGACTGGACGTTCGACCTGCTGGATGTTTATCTGGCAGAGATAGACCGGGTGGCGAAACTCTACCGGCTGGATACCTACCCGCACCAGATTGAAGTGATAACCTCAGAACAGATGATGGATGCCTACTCCAGCGTCGGCATGCCAATTAACTATCCGCACTGGTCATTCGGTAAAAAGTTTATCGAGACTGAACGGCTGTATAAGCACGGTCAGCAAGGACTGGCCTATGAAATCGTCATTAACTCTAACCCGTGTATCGCTTACCTGATGGAAGAGAACACCATTACCATGCAAGCGCTGGTGATGGCTCATGCCTGCTATGGGCATAACTCTTTCTTCAAAAACAATTACTTATTCCGTAGCTGGACCGACGCCAGTTCGATTGTCGATTATCTGATTTTTGCCCGTAAATATATTACCGAGTGCGAAGAGCGTTATGGCGTTGATGAAGTAGAACGGCTTCTGGACTCGTGCCACGCGCTGATGAACTACGGCGTGGACCGGTACAAACGCCCGCAAAAAATCTCGCTGCAAGAAGAGAAAGCCCGGCAGAAAAGTCGCGAAGAGTATCTGCAAAGTCAGGTCAATATGCTCTGGCGTACCCTGCCGAAGCGCGAGGAAGAGAAAACGGTTGCTGAAGCGCGCCGCTATCCGTCCGAACCACAAGAAAACCTGCTCTATTTTATGGAGAAAAATGCGCCACTGCTGGAATCATGGCAGCGTGAAATCCTGCGTATTGTGCGTAAGGTGAGCCAGTATTTTTATCCGCAAAAACAGACTCAGGTGATGAACGAAGGCTGGGCGACCTTCTGGCACTACACCATCCTTAACCATCTGTATGATGAAGGGAAAGTAACGGAACGTTTTATGCTGGAGTTTTTGCACAGCCACACCAATGTGGTCTTCCAGCCCCCCTATAACAGCCCGTGGTACAGCGGCATCAACCCGTATGCCCTCGGGTTCGCCATGTTCCAGGATATTAAACGGATTTGTCAGTCGCCAACGGAAGAAGACAAATACTGGTTCCCGGATATCGCCGGTTCCGACTGGCTGGAAACGCTGCATTTCGCGATGCGTGATTTCAAAGATGAGAGTTTTATCAGCCAGTTCCTGTCACCGAAAGTGATGCGTGATTTCCGCTTCTTCACCGTGCTGGATGACGATCGGCATAATTATCTGGAGATTTCCGCTATTCATAATGAAGAAGGTTATCGGGAGATCCGTAACCGGTTATCGTCGCAATATAACTTAAGTAATCTGGAGCCGAATATTCAGATCTGGAACGTGGATTTGCGCGGCGACCGTTCGCTGACGCTGCGTTATATTCCACATAATCGCGCACCGCTGGATCGGGGGCGCAAAGAAGTCCTGAAGCATGTGCATCGCCTGTGGGGATTTGATGTGATGCTCGAACAGCAAAACGAAGACGGCAGCATCGAGTTGCTGGAACGTTGCCCGCCAAGAATGGGAAATCTGTAAAAACAACAAAAAACCCCTCGTTTGAGGGGTTTGCTCTTTAAACGGAAGGGATTATCGCCCCTGAATGGCTAAATCACCCGGCAGATTTTTCTGCATCCGGTGCCAAATCTCGCCACTCTCATGCCCATAGCGACGCACTGTTTCGTACACCTGATCGTGCGCGCCTTCACTGCACAACGCCGACAGTTTGTGGTAGAAGCCCAGCGCCAGACTGCGCGCTTCCGGATTGGCGAAATAGTGACGACCAATACGCGTATACAGCCCTTTCATCCCGTTAAGAATCAGACCGTAAATCGGGTTGCCGGAAGCAAACGCCAGGCCGCGGAATATGTTGTAATCCAGCTCGGCAAAGGCATCGGCGTGATCGGCCACTTCATTAGCGGTAGCCAGCACTTCCTGCGCTTTATCGGGATGCTGACGAAACGCGGTGCGAATAAAAATAGTGGAAATATTGGTACGCACCGACAGCAAATTATCAATAAGCTGCGGCACACTTTCGTGATCCAGTCGCGCCAGTGTTTCAAGGATATTTAAACCGGAAGTTTCCCAGAAATTATTCACCTTCGTCGGCTTGCCATGTTGAATGGTCAACCAGCCATCTCGTGCCAGACGCTGTAACACTTCACGTAACGTAGTACGCGTTACGCCAATTAATTCTGAAAGTTCACGTTCTGCGGGCAAAATAGTCCCGGGAGGGAAGCGGTTATTCCAGATACTTTCAATAATGTACTCTTCCGCGAAACCCGCCGGGCTTTGCGCCTTAATGACCATAGTGAGATTTCCATAACACAGCAAAACAAAGTTGGACTCATCATACCAGAGGGCTAACTACGCTGATAGCAGACAAAAAGAAGAAAAAGGGATCAAGGCTTCATTTTCCGCATCTCTTTCCCCTTGACTATCAAGACTTGCCTCACTCCTGCCTGACCGTTAAGCTTTGCGTTTAAACATAAAAACATCATTGATTATTTGTAAGGTAAGGGAAACCATCATGGAGATCTCCTGGGGCCGCGCGCTATGGCGCAATTTTTTGGGCCAGTCCCCCGACTGGTACAAACTCGCCCTCATCATTTTCTTAATCGTAAACCCGTTAATTTTCCTCATCAGCCCTTTCGTCGCGGGCTGGTTGCTGGTAGCGGAATTTATTTTCACTCTGGCGATGGCCCTGAAATGCTACCCGCTGCTCCCCGGTGGTCTGTTGGCTATCGAAGCGGTATTCATCGGCATGACCAGCGCGGAACACGTCCGTGAAGAGGTGGCGGCAAATCTTGAAGTCTTGCTGTTACTGATGTTTATGGTGGCGGGTATCTATTTTATGAAACAGCTGTTGCTGTTCATATTTACCCGTTTGCTGTTAAGCATTCGCTCCAAAATGCTGCTGTCGCTCTCTTTTTGCGTGGCGGCTGCGTTCCTCTCCGCGTTCCTCGATGCCTTAACCGTCGTGGCGGTGGTGATCAGCGTTGCAGTCGGTTTTTATGGTATTTATCACCGCGTAGCCTCTTCCCGTACCGAAGACACCGACCTGCAAGACGATAGTCATATCGACAAGCATTACAAAGTGGTTCTGGAACAGTTCCGTGGCTTTCTGCGTAGCCTGATGATGCATGCCGGTGTCGGCACCGCATTAGGCGGCGTAATGACCATGGTGGGCGAACCACAGAACCTGATCATCGCTAAAGCGGCTGGCTGGCATTTTGGCGATTTCTTCCTGCGCATGTCGCCGGTGACCGTTCCGGTTCTGATTTGTGGCCTGTTAACCTGCCTGCTGGTAGAGAAGCTGCGTTGGTTTGGCTACGGTGAAACGCTGCCGGAGAAAGTCCGCGAAGTGTTGCAACAGTTTGACGATCAAAGCCGCCACCAGCGTACCCGTCAGGATAAAATCCGTCTGATTGTCCAGGCGATTATTGGCGTCTGGCTGGTGACTGCGCTGGCGTTGCATCTGGCGGAAGTTGGCTTGATTGGTTTGTCAGTCATTATTCTGGCAACATCATTGACCGGTGTCACCGATGAGCATGCTATCGGTAAAGCCTTCACCGAATCTCTGCCATTCACCGCACTGTTGACGGTGTTTTTCTCGGTAGTCGCGGTGATTATCGACCAACAACTGTTTTCGCCAATTATTCAGTTTGTGTTGCAGGCATCGGAACATGCTCAGCTGTCGCTGTTCTATATTTTCAACGGTCTGCTGTCATCCATTTCGGATAACGTCTTCGTGGGGACGATTTATATCAACGAAGCGAAAGCGGCAATGGAAAGTGGCGCTATCACGTTGAAGCAATACGAGCTGCTGGCGGTCGCCATTAATACCGGTACCAATCTGCCCTCCGTCGCTACGCCGAACGGTCAGGCTGCGTTCCTGTTCCTGCTGACCTCTGCACTCGCGCCATTGATTCGCCTCTCTTATGGCCGCATGGTGTGGATGGCCCTGCCTTACACCCTCGTCCTGACACTCGTCGGCTTGCTCTGCGTCGAGTTTACGCTTGCCCCTGTAACCGAATGGTTTATGCAAATGGGCTGGATAGCAACGCTTTGATAACAACTTACCGGGCATATAAATGCCCGGTTTGCCTTTTCGCCCGATAATTGTCCAATTGCGTCCTATTTTTGCTGCCTCCTGGTGGCGCAGCGAATGAATTGGTTTAAACTGCGCACTCTATGCATATTGCAGGGAAATGATTATGTTGCGATTTTTGAACCAATGTTCACAAGGCCGGGGCGCGTGGCTGTTGATGGCGTTTACTGCTCTGGCACTGGAACTGACGGCGCTGTGGTTCCAGCATGTGATGTTACTGAAACCTTGCGTGCTCTGTATTTATGAACGCTGCGCGTTATTCGGCGTTCTGGGTGCTGCGCTGATTGGCGCGATCGCCCCGAAAACTCCGCTGCGTTATGTAGCGATGGTTATCTGGTTGTATAGTGCGTTCCGCGGTGTGCAGTTAACTTACGAGCACACCATGCTTCAGCTCTATCCTTCGCCGTTTGCCACCTGTGATTTTATGGTTCGTTTCCCGGAATGGCTGCCGCTGGATAAGTGGGTGCCGCAAGTGTTTGTCGCCTCTGGCGATTGCGCCGAGCGTCAGTGGGATTTTTTAGGTCTGGAAATGCCGCAGTGGCTGCTCGGTATTTTTATCGCTTACCTGATTGTCGCAGTGCTGGTGGTGATTTCCCAGCCGTTTAAAGCGAAAAAACGTGATCTGTTCGGTCGCTAATCCATTCGGCGCTCCTGCGGGAGCGCTTTTTTCCTGCCGCTATATTTATTTGACCCGCAGTAAATCAGAACTTCGCGTTGTATAACGTGGTGAAAGCATGGCTCGCTTCATCTGCCATTGTTGCTGGATCCCCTGCCCGGCAAAATAGAGTGTTCCTCTGCCCTCTTTAGCATTCAGTGTATCCATTACCGTCATCAATTGCTCACTCCCGGGGCGCGGTGCGTTGTCATCGAATAAATTGAGCTGCGCGACTCCCTGACTGAAGAAATCCCCCAGCATCACGCCCGCTTTTTGGTAACGATGGCCCGCTTGCCAGATGGCATCCAGAGATCGCGTAGCAGCGTTAATGATATCCCTGCTGTCCTGAGTGGGCGTCAGCAGTTTTACCGACGCGCTATTGCCGTAATAAGGTTCATTGAGCGCAAATGGTGACGTCTTAATAAACGTGGAGATAAACCGACAATATTGATGCTCGCTGCGAAGTTTTTCCGCCGCCCGGGCAGCGTAACTACAAATGGCCTGCCGCATCGACGGATAATCCGTGATGCGTTCACCAAACGAGCGGGAACAGATAATTTCCTGCTTCGTCGGTGCAAACTCTTCCAGTTGCAAACAGGGTTCGCCGCGCAGTTCACGCACCGTTCTTTCGAGCACGACATTAAAATGTTTACGGATAAACCGGATATCTGTATCCGCCAAATCGAGAACGGTTTTGATCCCCATCGCGTCCAGTTTTTTGCTGATCCGCCGTCCAATCCCCCAGACGTCATCCACGGGGAGAGCAGACATTAATTTACGCTGGCGTTCCAGATTTGATAAATCCACCACCCCACCCGTCTGCCGCTGCCATTTTTTTGCCGCATGATTGGCAAGCTTAGCCAGCGTTTTGGTCTGGGCGATCCCCACGCCAACAGTAAGATGGGTACGTTGTAGCACCGTTGCGCGAATTCCTCTGCCAAAATCAGTCAGATCGCGACAATTACGCACACCTGTCAGATCGCAGAATGCCTCATCGATGTAAAGGAAAGATGACTAATCATGGACATCAATTAACATCAGTAAAATTATAGCATTATCCTTTTACACGCTTGTCCATAGAAAATTAGCTTTTTCATTCAATTTAGCCTAAAAATATCCATACCGTAAAAATACCTCAATACTCATATGTTATGGCAAGTTATGGCCTCTCAGCTGCTTTAAGCCAATCGGCTATACCTTTAACGCCCATTGAAAGTAGAATGTCCTGTATCGCTACAACACGCTGTAGCATCGCACCGCAATCAGATTCCTCCCTTTCTTCTGCTTCCGCAAAAAGACGAGTCATCAACTGAGTGAGACTATTATTATGATCATATATATGTTTACTCCGGCGCACATAGTTCAAATAAATTTCGGTTGCTACCAAAGCTTGCTCTGGATCATGTTGTGATACCATATTTAGCCATTCATGAAATTCGAAAGGGCGTGGGTTTTTATTCTCATCGACGCTATCATTTTCAAATACAGAAAAACACTTGCTAATAATTTCTATCGGAACAAAATTGGCATTGCTTTTGTCACGAAAAATACGAATTGATTGTCCTGCGACTTTTAGTGCATGCCTGTTAGCCGTATTTAAACCGGCATTAATACCATTGAAACATTGTTCCCTGTGACGCTGTATATTTTCCGAGTTTGTCCAGACGGTAGTTGCACCATACCAAGCATCTGTGTCATCCAACGTATTTAAGTCATTTAGGAATTTATCGAAACAGATATGCTGAGTCATAGCAGCTAAGGCAGAAATACGCCCCCATGTCTCCATATCTTTACCACATCCTTCCCTGCTAAGTCGTTCAAGCAGGGGTTTAACCATTTCAAAATAACGATGATAGGAATAATAAAGGCATTGTTCCGCTGCTTTCCAAAGCCCATTAGCATTTTTCATTGCAATATGGAATAAATCCCAACCAAAATCGAAGTCCACACTTTGTAAATATGGCAAACGGCGCAGGATCATGGCACGAACTGCTGGATGCTCGTCACTGGCGAATCGATGCAATACGGGAACTAACAACTTAGGAAATTCGCTTTCATTTCTGCGAAAGTTACCAGCGAGGATCATAAGTGCTTCAACAACAGAGCCTTTTGCCATATTTAGTCCCATATCAATCAAACTTACTGAATCGTCCTTAATTGGATCATCTTCATTAAGTCCCGCAAACCCTATGGCTAGAAAGATTAACTGCTCTGCTTTTAGTTGGTCATGTATGACATTCGAGCAAGCCTCAAGGGCTTTAGCCATAGTGCGTCGATGCCTCCATTGCATCGGGTGCTTTTCCAGCTCATCAAGTATCTGACTTACCAACAAGGGGGCATCAGTTTCTTCGATTGGCTCCCAGCCTTCGTTGGGCCTCAAGTTGCCATAGCGATGGGCCAGATATGTTGTGACACCACTCATAATGTCATCCCGAAAACGTTCAGGTATAGAAGTCCAATGATTAGACAAAAAAACTAAGAACCGGGAGGGATGACGAGAGCTGGCCTCCTGCAATTGTCCACCCACTTCACGCTCGCCGCCAACAAGAAATTCATCCCCATCCCAGTTCGAATGGCCATCATAGTGCGCTAGTAGTCTCAACACTCCGTTATCACTCAAGTCCAGAAATTCCTCAAATGAGAATGGCGCTCTAACAATGCCACCATGCGAATGGATTTTGGGCTGACGGATCAATTTCCCTGCTTTTTTTTCATGATTATCCACCACAACCTGTGCTTCAGGTGAACGCATGTAGCAAGGGATTGGTACAATTAATTCTGCTTTTGCCCTCAATACCCAGTGATTTTGCTCGGCGGTTTTATATTCCTCCCATATTGTTAAGATGCTTTTCATTACAGCATCTTGTGCTGAAAAGGACAGTAACCTAACAGCCGCCTGTATTAATCCACTTAACTCATAGGAGATTTCAAACTCCAATATATTTCGGTTACACAACATGCGACCTATTAAGGAAATATTAGCAGCCGGAGAATCGGTACATGCAAGGATAGCAATATAGAGCAACGCACCTTCGTGGTTAAAGCAAAGACGCTCACTATTTTTTTGCCACCAATCTGAGTGTGTTTTAGCATGGTAGAGAATGCCTGCTTCAACTGCATCAAACAGAACATTTATGCTGTCAACATGATGCATATCTTGCTGACTATGACTTTTCTCGTAGGAAGTATCTCCCAGGAAGCCATATCGATAGCCAAAGCGGGTTTCACCATATTTTGATGTTCTACAATGGCTCCAATGTTCTATTGAACTTATAGCTAATTCAAGCAACGTATTGGATTGCACCATTCGGTTACGGAGAAAATTTTCATTTTGACTCCCAAATTCATGGGGCCGACAGCGCAACATATTATCAAACCTATGTTGTAGTACATCATCATCAGTGATCCCATTCGTTATATAATGCCAAAGTAATACATCGGTATTCACGTCTATTGCAGTACATTTAGCAATAACCTCGCCAAGTAAACTATACTCGCGCAATGACATATCAAGAAGTCGCTCTAGTAATGGAACAGCTTGAATTAAATGCTCGCAGTGAAGATCTAGTAGTAATATTGCAAGCTGGTCCGCGATTCCATCGTTATCGAACCAATCCAGAACCAGAACCTCAGTCCAGAATGACAATACTCCATTAATATCAATATTGCTCCATTGGGCAACTCGATGAACATGCATACCCAAGCCTTCGATATCTCGGCTGGCTATTAGATTGGGAATGAGGTAGGTCATCCAAAAATGATGCCACTCAATCGAGATACCAGCGAAATAAATCACCTGAAATACATCACGGTGTTTTTCACGCAAGTCTCGTATCAATGGCCAGTCTTCATTTAACGGTTTTTGTTCAGCAAATGATTCTGCTACCAGACGTCTAATATGAAATGCTGCTCCACCCATCAATACCGCTCTGAGTTGCTTTCTGTACTCACGGCGCTCGCCAAGTGCTAACTGAGTAATAAAACTGCGGATGCTAGGTCGTACAAATGGAACTGGTGGTAGACCTCTTATAAAGTCATTTAGTGTAATGCCATTTCGCATGGCTCGACTTATGACAAGTATATCCAGTAGTGTTTGATGGCCAAAGGTCAGTTTCCCATCTTGGCTTTCCTGTAATACGTTAAGGCTGCACAGTTTCCGCTGAATATCCTGAGAAGCAGGGAAACGTTGGCGAGGAATCACCAAGCTTCGTACATGCAGCATCTCGGTTGCGATAGCTTCGATCGCTTGTACAGCAATATCTCCTAATTCACTATCGGCAAGAACAATAGTATTGAGATAGCGCTGTGCTAGTGCTTGACTGGTGACCACATTGAAACTGCCATCTCTTATAGCTAGTTCTACAAATAGCGCTAATTCTCGCGGATTGCGTATAAGGTCTCGTGTGGCAACATCAATATCAGTAACCGCTATCCCCTGCGTATTTAGTAATGGTGTAACTTCAGAATCCCAGTTCAATGGTTGACACTTTAATTCGCAGTCCCAATGTCGTTCAGCAATTCGTCGGTCGTAATGTCTGTCGAAGTCGCGACAAGCGGTAACAACAGTGAGATTGGGGATCAATAACAGGCGGTCAATCTGTGCAAGGAAATACTTCAGGACACGATGTTCACGAGCAATGGATAATACATCTAAGGAATCAATAACGACTATCACATGGGCGCTTTCTGCCAGCCTTGCAGCTTTTTCCACCCATTGCTGGGACAGGCCCTGAGCCTGACGCTCCTCTGGCGAAGCGAGATCTGCAAACTCACGTGACTGAATAAAAAGAGGCATAACATCTGAACATTTTTTTGCCCGTTCTTCTAAAGCCTCCTGCAATGCAAGCATCACACATGTTTTTCCTGAACCAGGGAGGCCTGTTAGCAGGATGGAGCTTTTTCGTGCATCAATAGCGGCTAGTAGTTCATTCAAGACTGGGCTAGCTATACGCTGTCCTGCAATGTCTCGCCGCCATGACCGACCAATAGCAGAAGTACTGGAGAATGAATGTCGTAGCTCAGCAAGATCCATTGGCGGAACCATTGTTGCTCCTGCCTTCTGGACAATATTGCGAAGATCATCTTTGTCCAAGCGGTGCTTTACCGCAGTAGACATACTACCATCCCCCATACGCGCACCAAGTTTATCAAGATTGACCCAGAGCGCATTAAAAGCAGCATCAGGGTTACTCACCATGTGTCGTAAACGGCTCCGCAATTGCTGTTCCATCTGATCCAGATCATCGCTGGTCACAAAATTGGTTCGACGCAGGAATTCAAACGTTGAAAGACTAGGGGCTATTTCCGCCAGTTTCTTCGACAAAGTATCATTTAATACCTGCTGCGCTTTCCCAAGACTTTGCTGATAACTAACCTCGTCTGGTTGAGATGAACTGTGCTCTTTGAGTTTTGCAAGATCACCAAAGTTATTTCGCGAATAGAAGCGAACATTAACCTTTAGATTGTTAGCGAGCAGAACGAAGGCTTTGTCCAGTTCATCTCCAAGATCAGCTACCGTCCAGGCTTTGAAATCGGTTTGATTTTTTTTGCACTGGCAGGCGATCAAGTCGCCATCTACTCTACCCACGACAACATCATCGACGGAGTAATTTATTGAGTCTATTTCAAGCCATTGAAAACCTTGTTCGGACAATATTTTCAATGCCCAATCAAACGCAACTAGGGTCTGGTACCCATCACCACGGTTGGAGCGTATACCTGCAATACTCATAAATTATTCCCTTTCAGAGGGCATTTCCCCCTCTTCATCCAGACGCATTAGCATCGCCAAAAGTATTGAACATGATATTCGTCCTTCTATGTCTGTGCCAGAACGATCATAACGTACTCTCCTCTTGATCTCTGCTATCGACATACAATACTGTATAAACATACAGTATGAATTGATGGTGATCAAAATGCAGTTTTTCACACCTAACGAGCTACGCCAGATCGTGGCATTGCCTATGTTCAGCGATCTTGTTTCCTGCGGTTTTCCAAGCCCCGCGCAGGACTACGTTGAGCAGCGTATCGACCTGAATGAACTAATGATTCAGCACCCGAGTGCAACCTATTTTGTAAAGTCCAGCGGTGACTCGATGATTGACGCCGGAATTGGCGAAGGTGATTTACTGGTGGTGGATAGCTCTCGTAAGGCTGGGCATGGCGACATTGTGATTGCTGCCGTCGACGGTGAGTTCACGGTGAAACGTCTGCAGTTGCACCCTATTGTTATGCTCAAACCTGAAAATGCTGCGTACAAGCCGATTATGATCGGCAGTGAAGACAATCTGGAAGTTTTCGGCGTAGTGACCTACATCGTAAAGTCTGCGAGCTGATCATGTTTGCGCTATGTGATGTGAACGCTTTCTATGCCTCTTGTGAAACCGTATTTCGCCCGGACCTGAAAGGCCGACCTGTAGTCGTTTTGTCAAATAACGACGGCTGCGTTATTGCGCGCTCTGCTGAAGCAAAACCCTTTGTGAAAATGGGCGAGCCGTACTTTAAGCAGAAAGATATCTTCAGACAACGCGGTGTAGTGTGCTTCAGCAGCAATTATGAACTTTACGCGGATATGTCCAACCGGGTAATGACCACGCTTGAAGAAATGTCTCCTCGCTGCGAAATATACTCAATTGATGAGCTCTTTTGTGACCTCACCGGTGTACGTAACTGTCGCGATCTTTCCGATTTTGGACGTGAAATCAGAGCAACAGTATTACAGCGTACGCATTTGACAGTTGGGGTCGGTATTGCACAGACAAAGACCTTGGCTAAATTGGCAAATCATGCTGCAAAACGATGGCAGCGGCAGACGGGAGGAGTGGTTGACTTGTCAAATGTAGAGCGCCAAAGAAAACTGATGGCAGCCCTACCAGTCGACGAAGTTTGGGGCGTAGGCCGACGAATCGCAAAGAACCTTGAAAGCATGGGTATCAAAACGGTATTGCAACTGGCAGACACCGATACCCGATTCATCAGAAAGCACTTCAATGTTGTGCTGGAGAGAACGGTCCGTGAACTGAGGGGGGAGCCGTGCCTTGAACTGGAAGAGTTTACACCCGTAAAACAAGAAATAATATGTTCTCGCTCGTTCGGCGGTCGCGTCACGGAATACGAAGAAATGCGCCAGGCTATCTGTAGTTATGCGGTCCGAGCAGCAGAGAAACTTCGTAATGAGCATCAGCATTGCCGATTTATATCGGCGTTTGTTAAAACCTCCCCGTTTGCCTGTAACGAACCGTATTACGGCAATAGCGCTTCGGTAAAACTGCTCATACCGACTCAGGATAGCAGAGATATCATCAGTGCCGCGACGCGTTGTCTGGACGGAATCTGGAAAAATGGATGTCGCTATCAGAAAGCCGGAGTGATGCTGGGAGATTTTTACAGCCAGGGTGTCGCGCAACTTAATCTATTTGACGAAAATGCACCTCGGGAAAATAGCCAAAAGTTAATGGATGTGTTGGATCGCCTGAACGCTGAGGACGGACGTGGGACCCTTTACTTCGCTGGCCAGGGTATTCAGCAACAGTGGCAAATGAAACGGGAGATGCTCTCACCTCGATACACCACACGCTATGCTGATCTACTCAAAGTTAAGTGATATGAGAGTGCTAGCTAAGGCTAGGGCGGATTAATTAACTTGGCGAAAATCGCTGAAATTAAGATTGCAATGAAAACCAAATCCTTATAATCAGATGCGGTTTAGTGACATTATGATTTCAATCCTGATGCTGCCTCTTTAATTATTCTGCTTTTAAAGGGGTTATCAGCAATACTTTGAAAAGAATGAAAAGCTCGCAAAATTGGTTTGGAGTCGTAATCAACGACAATAGCGAACACCGCGAGTAGTAGGTTGAAATATTTCAAGACTGGGCAGAAAAGGTTAACCAATAGGCTACCGAGGGTAATCTAGTACAATCTGATTTGGATTATTCCTCTTCAAGTCGCTTCGATACTTCTGTCACGAAGCGAGATGGATTTTGCTGCCCATACATAAGATGGATCTCATGCTTCGCGCGAGTGAAACCAACATAGAAAAGACGTCGAGCTTCGCGTAAGTCATTGCCCGAAGCGCGATTCCGCGGTAACCGGCCTTCTTCTATGCCGAACAGAATAACCACATCAAACTCACGTCCTTTCGAACTATGCAGCGTCGAAAGAGTTATACGCTGAAGACCGCTGCCGATTCCCGCAAACTCGGCGATCGGAAAATCCTCAATATCACCGCCAGGCTTGAGACGAGTTAGGAAATTATTTAAGGTCGCGTATTCATCAACAAGTGTTCTGGTGATAGCGACATGCGGCCGAATTATATCATCTCGAAGTTCTGTGAGCCAATTGGATAGGCCAAGCATCTCGTCACGATTTCCCCATAATACAGCAGTGAGGTCGCGCTGAAAAATAAGTCTCTCATCCTCATCGGTTATTGATTCGTGAAACAATCTTATGCCTTCACTAATCACGCGGGACAGAGATGGTGTTCCTGAGCGCCATCCTCCGCAGCACCACATTGCACATTGCTCAAGCCATCGCATTAACCGGCTGCCACGTGGATACAGCGCATTACCATCGGTCCTTATCACCGAATAACCATGCTCTGCAGCCGCATTAGCAACTTCATCTCCAAGAAACGCCGCTGGATAGAGCACTGCAATCTCGCCAAGATTTATGTGTGGTCGACGTTCGCATATTTCGGGGATCAGACCTTCGATGAGATACCGTGCTTGCCTGGCGTAGTCGCCAGCGCACGGGTGAAAGAAAATTGTTCCTTTCTCGGCATTCTCAGGTGTTTTGTAGCCCCGAGCCTCACCGAGTGCATATTCAGATGCACTAACAATCCTCGATCCGCAGCGATAATTGAGGTCAAGCTGTACCGTTTCAACATCGTCACGATCAGACAACCGCCTAAGTAGTTCAGGTGTCGCGCCAGTGAAACCATAAATTGACTGGTCAACATCACCGACGGCAAACAAGCGCATACCCGCACTAAAGCAGAGTCCCATCACCATACCGTGAAGAGCAATGCCCAAGTCTTGGTATTCGTCTACGGCCAGTATTGGAAATTTGGCCACCATTGCGGTTCTAAGCCATTTGTTAGTGGTAAGGGCTCGAACTGCAAGAAGTGGCATGTCGTCAAAATCGATCAATCCTCGTGCACGAAGTTCGGCTTCATACGTCTCGGTAAGTTTAGTAAGCACAGGATTAAATGATTTCCATTCAGGTCGCTCACGGTTAATGAATCGGCGCCTATGATTGCCCAACCGCATTTCCCAGTTTTGCGGATTTTCCGACCCACCAATAATCTTCGCATGAGCCGCAGCCAAACAAGCCTTGGTTTGCTGGCGGTTTGCCACTGTAAATTTATCAGGTAGTCCGATATTGGCTACCTTGGCATAGGGAAGAAGAATTTGTGTAAGTGAAAATGAGTGGACGGTTCCTATAAAGACCCGCTTACTGGGTGCGATACCAAGAGCGGCCAATCGGTTTTCGAGTTCGCGCGCGCATTCGTTATTGTAAGTGATACAGGCGATTCCACGAGGCTCCTCAACATCTTCACTAAGCATCCTGGCGAGCTTGATTGTCAGTGTCTTAGTCTTACCGCTCCCAGGCCCTGCTAACAGCACACAATGACCTGTTGATTCATAAGCCTGCCACTGCTTCGTGTTGGAAAAAAGATCTGCAGCAGCCCTGAGATAGAGTTTTTCGTTAGACATGATCGATGACATAGTTGATTGCACCCTCGATATAGCTGGGTACTGGTTTTTGAGGGATCCGTGTCGCTAACCTTTGAGCAAACCTACCTTTGCCCATTTGTTCTATCATCTTGAGTAGTTCATCAGCGTCAAAATCCTCCGGCTGCATTTCCCAAGCATCAAGAGCAGCTTTACGATTGTCACTGAAATTATGCTCACGTAATGTATCTATCATTTCCTGAGCATAATCTTCTTCAAACAGTTCAGTTTCGAGCGTGCTCCAGTTAACAAAGATTCCAAACTTTTGGATTTCATCAAATGTTTCCTCCCAAGTTTCTTTATCTTTGATAGATTGAATAATTGCATTGGTATTATTGCCGTCTGCAGCATCAGTTATTTTACGCACCAGTTTGAGTGCGCGATTGTAAGCTCGGGGGATAGAGTCGACTTCATCATAATCAGTAATTACAGAGAAAGGGATACCCAAAGCGCAAAGCAATTTTACATAGGGAAGGAAATTTGTCCCTGCAACCGAGCATACGGATACACCATGTTCATCGAGCGATACTTCCATATTCTTTGCAAATGCTGGGATAAGGAAACGCTCCGCATCACCTTCGACAAGGATCACGCCGCGAGCAAACAACATTTCTGCTCGGGTGACATCAAGATAGCGCTCAAGATCTTCAATATCATTCGTAGTGAAGCCCGCATTGGCCGTAGAATAACCCACAGTCCCCTCGATGGAGTGGGCGCGGAGAAGCAGGATAGAACTAAGTGGCGCTACGCTTGCAATATGCGGAGAATGTGTAGTTAGAATTACTGAAAGTGGTCCAGAAGTCTTCCAGTTTTCTACATCTTCGTCATCTATAATGGTTTCGAAAAGATGCTTATAGACTAAACGCTGAAGGTGTGGGTGGAGGTGGGATTCTGGTTCTTCAATGGCAAGTAAAGACTGATCGCGTTTATTTGCTGTAATCAAACGTTGAAGATCGAGCAGTTTGAGCGTAAGAAAAATAAGGTTTGCCGAGCCTAGACTGGCATCGGCAACACCACGCCGCCCTTCATCTATTAATAGCCGAATCTGACGATTAATTCGCGTAGCATCGGTAGCACTGAATCCAAGGGAGGGTTGAATATTCTGCTTCGATCCAGCCATTGTCATGAGTAGAGCTGCGATGTTGCTTTCAAGCATTTTCACTTCTTTAAAGTTAATCGCTGCAGCACTCGCCTGTGCAATCTTGTCTCCTATTTCTTTAAGTGCGTTCTTGTCTACACCGATAAATGCTTCCTCAACAAGAGGGCGAAGCGGAGAACGACGCCACGCAGCAAGATCACCCTCAGCATCCCGTAGCGCAGGTAATAAATCCATCGTGATACGGCGACGAAGTTCATGGCCGAAACGCTTAGACTCATCCTCTCCACCAAAGCATAAGAAGGAAAAGTTGTCGTCACTGACAGGAGCATGGGTAAGGTTAGGTTGGGCGCGTAATTGATATGTAAGGCGAACTGTTTGTGGATCATCATCGAGGCGGTAGTCGGTCAAGACAGCCAAGACATCGAGGTCTTCTTCAAAATCTTTAATCTCTATAGAGATAGTAATTGTAGTTTCGGTGGTAATATCTTCCAGTCCATCCCAGAAGTCAGCAAGACCGAGCTGACGACTGCTATCAGGCAATGAAGGGTCGAAAATTAGTCGAAGCCCCAAAAGCAAATTACTCTTTCCGACACCGTTCTCGCCTACAATGACGACATTCCCACCAAGCGCAACATCAAGGTCGCTAAAGTTGCGGAAATTTTTAATCTTGATACGTGAGAGATACATAATGGTCCACAGTCATCTATCTTTTTCATGATAATTACATTGCAGCATGGTGTTTCAATTAGTGCAATCTGAATAATTTAAATATGCGACATCCATCTAAATAAAAGCCGATAAAACCCCTGAGATAATAGAGGTGGAAGTAAATAGCACCAAGATTGTTTATGGGGGAAAATATATTCCCTCCTATCAAATGAGTAAATTAATACTCATTGTACTTATATCTCAAATGGTTCATGTGGTATCAATTTAGGCATCATGAGGAATAATTAACACCTCTATTGCTTTCTTCGCATAATATGGTGAGCATATCTCTCACCAATCATTAAAAAAGCACCAGCCCACTGATTAATTAATCACTAAGGGATTGACGGCAAGTATCATATCCTGTGTAATGTTTGTATTACTCTCATTATCTAGGTTTATAGAATGAATTGGCATTTATACTCTCTTTCGACAGATAGGTTGCAAGCAGTGATTGCAGCTCAGTTAGGAAAAGTAGGTGGTGAACCAACTCCACTAGATATGTTTCAGAGTGATATCCAAACAGCCTACATAAAATACTGGAAAAGCCGTCTTATATCACATCATCAAGTGGCTGTTGCTCGTAGCAGGCATGTTCAACTGATAGAACAAGTTCTTGAGGGCCATAACGAAATTTTCAAGCTATACTCAGGGATTGAAGCAACGCTTAACGAACGAGCAAAACTACTTAGGGCTATTGTTGATGAGCCTAACGAGATACTCTCTGTCGAAACACAAAAAATTAAACTCCGCCGCATATCTAATTGTGACCGTCAGGCTATGAGCATCATCCAGCGTGTTAGCAAATTGTCGGATATCCTTAGTTGGATTAAAGGCAACCATGTGCAAGATAGTGAGATCATGGAATTGGCCAAAGAATATGAGCAAGTGGTGAAATTAGGAAAGCAAGCTGCTGGAGAAATATTGACCCTTTATGCTGATTCTGTAGAAGCACTGAACCGGGATATTAAACTAACTAAGTTGATTATAAGTGCAACAACAAAAGAACGCCAAGCACTTATCATACCATTAAGAGAAGAAATAAACTGGCGAATCTTTCAACGTTATATTATCAACTCTACAAAAGAACACTGTCTCAGTATACAACTTACTTTTTTAAAACAGATGCTGGAAGTTGCTAAAATCGAACGCAGCAGAAGCGATGCGAGTTTTAACGGCTTAGTTAGCCAATCGAACCGTATCAAAATGTCTGAACTAAGTGAACCGCCGCGAGCGCTTGAATCACCAGTTAATATAAAATTCGACAATACAATGATTTGGATTGAACTTGCAGATGGCCGGATCGTAGGGGCGCCGCTCAAATGGTTTCCAAAATTACGCATGGCCGACAAACAAGAACGCAGCAACTACAAAATGACACCTATAAGTCTAATATGGAAATCACTTGAAACTCAAATTCATATGGATGATCTCTTTGATGGAGACGATAATCCACTATACACAATAGATGACCAATCATAAATACACAAAATACAATTTATATAAGAGCAAGGTACTGATGCTTGATAGTATGATAGATATCAAACACGCCAGCACCTCTAATAGGATGGGTAAAGCCCCCGCACAGCTATATGATACTTTAAGTTAAGCACTGAAAAACACCGCCTGTATTATGCTTGCCCGCACACTACCTATTTAATAATTAAGGTTTATATTTTATTGTTCTAAGGATGTATATTTTCACTTCATAACCTTTTATATCCTCGAGGGGTAATCGGGGAAATATTACACTCCGGAAATTGTTTTTCTAACTCAGCAATGCGATCGTAAAGCTCAAGGATGGTCGCATCAGCTTCAAGCAACAGACTGGCAAGATGATCCCGTTGCTGCTCTATTTCCTCGAGACGCTCCCGAAGTTCTCGATTCTTTTTACGAGCTATTATTCTTAACTGGCGTGCTGATGGCGGCCGTTCTTTTATTTGAAGCTCAACATATTTTTGGATTTCTGCGATAAGTAGAGGAAAACGCGTTTTTTTCAATGCAGAGGGATCGCTGCCAGCTTCTTTGGCGACATTATTTTGACTTACGAGCGAACCTTTAGGAAGTCGTTCAGGTTTGTTATTTTTCAGACGCTCGAACGCTGCGCGGTACTGTTCGTTGGCATTCATATGTTTTATCCGGTTAGTGGGGATCTTTTTTCCGAATGGCATAGCAATAGTTTTCAATACTACGCTTTTGAGCCTCAAGTGAAGTTCTCAGTGGACTATCTGCAGGTGCAGCGGCTAAACGTTCATCCAAAATAACTCTAAATGCTTTAACTTCGCTGAGTTGCTCGTAATCATACAGGACATCTGCACAGGGTTTGGGGTCTTCTGAGCAATCGCCTCCGCCACAGCGAGCAATGTAACCGATACCGCCGTAGGGGCAAGGAGTTTTACTGGTGCAAATACCCAGTAAAATTGGCCGATGGGCCACAACACCTTTCTTGGCCAGGTCAATCACTTTCTTGGCATCTGCAGCTGATATCAATCGGACTATCTCAAGTTTCCGTTTATCTCCATGAGGGCTGATGAAACGGTTACTTGTCAGCTGTTGCAATTGCCGGCCTAACATTTCGTACATGGTTCGGACATAGTAGTCTTGGGCCTTTTTCTCCATTCGTACTCGCGAGTAATTTTGTCCGTAATAGAGACTCATTGCCCTGGAAACATGCTTTAACTGAAATTGTAATGATGCATCGCTGACTAAACCCGACGCCTGCATATTGACTGCTCCAGTCCTCCTCAGTTGATGCCAGGATAATGTCCAGATTTTGCCGACATTAAACTCGGCTGAGAGCGTTGGAGTTACCAGTCGAGCCAATTCGTAATCTTCTGGAGAAATACGCAATTGTTCGGGATTAAATAATTTGTTGAAAGATTTAAGCACATAGGAATAGCTTGGAATAGATGGACGAAGTTCGCGGTTGATCTTGGTGAAATGTGTACCCCAAGGCTCGATTGTGAAGTTGAGCAGATAGCGACTGGATTGTTCTGCATTCTCGTGGCTTGCTGCCGAGAGCAAATCGCATTCTGCGCGGAGGTTTGTAATCATGGTCATAGCATCAATGGCGATTTTCACTGATGGCGATGTTACCCAGATAGCATCAGAGTCAGAAATCGTTTTAGATGTACGTCCGCGCAATACATAGATATCACCAAACCGTGGATCGTGCTCAATATGCAAACAATTGGTGCGCAAATTCCATGCCTCTTCAACTCGCATGAGGCTAAAATTTAGTAAATAGCCTAAACCGGCACGACTCACAAGGCTTAAATAGCGGCTTAATGCCTGCACCCGGATTTTGTCATCGTAAATACCTAGCCAACGACTCAGAAGATTTGCAATGCCGAATCGTTGAGCCGTGTCGATGAATGGACCATGGTACTGTTGCCCAGTCAACTTTCCATTTGTTCCATCCTTTGGCCACTGAAAGGGGTAGAAAGAAAGTGGCCTGGTCGATCCCTTCAGATTGGCAGAGTTGTGTTTATAAGCTGCAAGGCAAAAACGGAAGCATTCCACGATTTGATCTTGGTGCTCCAGAAAATCATCCAAGCATTCACGCAATCGTGTGATTTGATAGTTCCAAATACGGGGAGGAATATAGGGTGTCTGAAGTTTTGGATTCTCTGGGATGGCTGCAGCAAGTCGCTTCAGCCCTGCGTGATCCAGAAGTGTAAAGCCAAGACTATCCCGCTGCTCGTACAAATCATGCAGCAATGCTAAAAATTCCTTGGCTCGAGAAACCTGAAAAATGGTTGGGATACGATCTGCCACTAATGGGAAATAGTTCAGGTCCGATGCCAGAATGCCCTCTTGTGTACATAATACAAATAGTCGGCGCATCTGATCGAAACGAGTTTTCAACCCCCTGTATCCAGTGGCAGCGTTGGGACCATATAACCACCAACCTGTAATAACCCGTAGTAAATTAGCATTGGTCGAATCAATTGCAGCGGCATACTTTCTTACTGGGCCATCTCCGAAATTAAGAGTAACTGACTTCCCAGCCCACGGATCGAGTCGCCAAACGGCATCACCCCAACGACTTACGACTTGATCACTGGAATCTATAATTACTGGCCAATCATTGAGGGGAGGCCAACAAAGAGGACGGTAATTCTGTGCTTCAGGAAAAACCAAAGGTGACTCAATGCCGAGACATAATTGGGAAAGAAAATTTGTCGTCATAATTATCTCTGCTGCACTTCGGCTAGTAAGATGAAACCATGCCAGGCTGGATGGTAATTTCCCTCGCATATACGTGCCATGGCTTCTTCAACCCACAATCTGCGGACTTCGTTACTTTCTTCAAAAAAGCGCAGTTTGTCAGTCAATCGATTAATGACTAAAAGAGTTGGGTGATCTGTTGATGGTTGATTACTTTCTGTCGGAGGGCGGTAGCATGCTAACTCGAGAGACTTGAGATAGCGTAAGCTCGCAAGAGACCAAACATGATCTTCACTCTCAATATCCCGATGCTGAATACAGAACAAGCAACCTGACGAATTTATACAGTCAGGTTGAGGAGCGTTTTTAGGTATCGTATCAATTGATTCGGGTACGGCGGATATACACAGACCTGGCGCAGGGGGTGAAAGAGAGGGATCGGTTTGTTGATGGAAGCGTGTAATTTCTATCATTGCTAATTGCGGATGGGGATCAGCATATACGCGCACCAGCGTTTCTACTGTGTGCTGAGCCAACTCGGCAACTTGGTCTGGATTTTGGGATTCACGAAGTAACCAATTGATCCGTGCCCCTCGTAGTGTTTGCGGTTTAACAATCGACATACCGAGTTCCCTACAAATTCTCGCAACATTTTCAAATTGAGGGGCTTTTTCCTTAATCCTCCCTCCGCTGCGGGTAAGAGGAAAAAGCATACCGTCAGGTTCGTTGGGAAACCATGCAGAACGCCATTCCAGATACTGTTTGAACCAGTTTCTGTAGCTGGAAAAGATCTCGAAAAGAACTTCTCCTTCACGTCGATTTTTGTAAGTGCGAACACGATAGCCATCCAAATAGCTCGTATAGTGGAACTGTTCGACTCGTAAGGTATGGGTTTGTTGAAGGTTTAAACCGGTTTGGGCAATGAACATCAACATTTCACTTTCGATACGTAAATTAACCAAAGAATAGCGGGTCCGCAGAGTTCGATCCCTCTCCCATGCCGCACGTTGCGTTCGTGATAATTCAATTTGTGTCTGGGTTTGAGGCTTGGTTCGTCGTGCCGCACCTTTCTCAGGGCGTGGTAGTCCGGACCATTGCTCCAGCACATGACCTGTGCGCAAATGGATACAGAGTGGTAAAGGACCTAGAGTTGCCTCTGAGGTCAGTGCTTTGCATATATCAGCAAGCAGATGTCCGAATGCAAACGTATTTTGTAGATTTTGCTTATCCGCTCGGCTTGCATGTACCTTACCTTTGCCGCGAGGTTTACGAATGCGAATGCTCTTACTCAGACTTGCCTGGCGATCCAATGCTCGGTCGAGTATTGTGGCCGTTAGCCGAGAGAGATCGTATAAAGTTCCAGCACTGAAGCAGTCATCTAAACGATGGCGGTGCAGCAACGATTCGGACCAACGAACGAAAGAATCAGCTGCTGTTTCAAGGCTAAGCTCCTGTCTTTCCGAATCACACCAGGTGAAGAAACTACGCAATCCATATATTTTATTCTGCGCTGAGAAACGACTTCCACCGCCAGCAAGATCGTCTGTTATATGTTGATGTAACCGTGTAACCAGTTCGATCCGCTCCGGCAAAAGATTGCCTAATTTGTTTTCGGATATTTGACGAGCAACCAGTTTAACCTTTGCCGCAGCCCCACCAAGAAACAGGAATGGTCTAAGGTCCCAGGGGGTTTCTGTAGATCCATACTCCAGCATTGGAAAAGTAAGGTCGATATCAGCATTGTCCATTCTGTTGGTCCCTTATGCTGATGCCGCTAAATGCAGCCATGAAACCTTCAGAAAGGGCTTGCTTTACCGGTAGTGCCTGTATAAATCGAATGTATTTGAAAGTTGTGGCTTCGGAGTTAGGTGAATGAAGTAACGCATTGCTGACCATGGCAATGACAAGTGCAGCATCAGAGCAAGTAGACAGAGCCAGACGGGCTAATTCGGTACCGAAAGTACAGCGAGATTGATGGAAACGAAATTTACGGAGCACAGGTAGCCCTGACTTAATCCCACGTTTTCTAAAATCCGACATTTCAACATTTACAGCTGACGATTGATCAGTGCCACGTCGGCCATATGAGTTTCCAGAGCGAGTCAGGAACAACAAATCTTGATTTTCAGGGGCGGCGTTTGTCGTTCGTTTTAACCGCCGTAGACTATTGACGTATCCGAGTAACTCATTGAGAACTGCTTCAGGCATCCAGACCTGACCAGTTACACCGAATTTCGTGTGCACAGGCGGTGATGCTCCGGGACCAATCGCAAGTCGAAATAACCCCTTAGCGGATGGATCGGGGGTTGCATGATCCAAAGTCTGAATCTTAAGGTCACAAATGCTGCCAAGCCTCATCCCAGTAAAAAAACCAATTACCAACATAAGGTAGAGTTCAGGTGTAGCATTCTTGGCAGCAAAATCCAGGATAGCCTCTCGATCCTTATTCGACACGGGCATCAGCCCATCTTCGAGTGTCTGGCCAAGTCGTTTGCGATTCGGAATATTAAGATCTGTCGTAGTCGCGTTGACCGTTCTCTCAAAACCAACCTGATCAAAGAATTTGACGACATATGGCTTATCCCGCCAAAGCACTACATGAGGGGACAAAAGTTCTCTGTGCATTATCCATCGATAAAACATAATGCAATTTCGCATATATTCAGAGGCTGTCGAAGGACTGATTTGGCCTGCATTACGTATGCTGATCAATGTACCTCGGTACAAAACCAGACAGCGCTGGGCTTTCTTGACGGGAAATTGGAACCATTGCAAGTCATGAGATTCCAGGAATTTGGCATAGTGCAAAAGACCATTCATGTTGCTGGCCACGGTCTTCAGAGAAACACCTCCACTTGTTGCACGTTCCATTGCCCATAGATTTGCTTCTCGCCATGGAGTGCGATCTGCCCAGAAAATCTGCGGTAACCCATTAAGACAAGGTCGACTACTACTTGGAGAAAAAATGACGGCTCGTTCACTGTGCTCGAGGTTTTGAGGAACAAAACGGATGTGTTCTAGTGTCGCCATACAAGCCTCTAAAAACTTCTATGATGTCCATTAATATAGACCCAATACTTGGATGGCCACACTATACAACTTACTCTTATCAATACTGTAAATCTCGACGCGGGGCGATAGCTCTTCCAGCGTCGACATCACCCGATTGCTCATGTCTGCGTAAAGCTCATAATTGCTGCTAAAGCAAACCACGCCACAGCGACGAAACAGATCTTTTTGTTTGAACCAGGGATCGCCCATTTTAACACCCAGCGCCTTTGCCTCGGCGTTTCGGGCAATAACGCAACCGTCATTATTCGATAAAACAACCACCGGTTTACCCCATAAATCAGGGCGAAACACCGTCTCACAGCTGGCATAAAACGCGTTTACATCACAGAGGGCAAACATCAGCGCATCGCCTTAACGACGTGGATCACCACACCAAAGACATCCAGCGTATCTTCACTACTGATGGTAATGGGCGAGTACGCGCTGTTCATGGGAATAAGCTGTACCGTCGGGCGTAGTTGCAATTTTTTCACCGTAAACTCGCCGTCAACAGCAGCGATGACAATATCACCATGGCTGGCGGTAATAGCGCTATCGACAATCAGTAAATCACCGTCACTAATTCCACCGTCAATCATAGAATCACCACTTGCTTTGACGAAGTAAGTCGCGCTGGGATGCTGGATCAACAGTTGATTCAGATCGATGCGCTGTTCAACGTAATCTGCGGCCGGTGAAGGAAAGCCACACTGAACAAGATCGCTAAATAGCGGAAAAGTCAAAATTTCGCGGAGATCCGCAGGCTTGATAAACAACATAATAATCTGCCTGAAGTTATACTGTTTTTATATACAGTAGTCTGTTCTTGCCAGCAGATCAATACTGATTCAGGCTATCAATATTTGTCGCTGCATAGACTGCTGATTTTTCGTTCTCTTATCCTGTGCTCACGCGGCCTTCTGGCGACGACGCTCATCCAGCAGAAATGAAAAATATCACCCGGCTAAAAAATAGAATAGAAGCATTCGCCATAATGACATTAAACATTGTTTGATATTTATCATATTAATAGAAATAAAGACATTGACGCATCCCACCCGGCTAACTATGAATTAGATTAAGTAAAATTTATTAATAGTTGTAAAACAGGAGTTTCATTACAATTTATATATTTAAAGAGGCGAATGATTATGACTGAAATCGTTGCAGATAAAACGGTAGAAGTGGTTAAAAACGCAATCGAAACTGCAGATGGAGCATTAGATCTTTATAATAAATATCTCGATCAGGTCATCCCCTGGCAGACCTTTGATGAAACCATAAAAGAGTTAAGTCGCTTTAAACAGGAGTATTCACAGGCAGCCTCCGTTTTAGTCGGCGATATTAAAACCTTACTTATGGATAGCCAGGATAAGTATTTTGAAGCAACCCAAACAGTGTATGAATGGTGTGGTGTTGCGACGCAATTGCTCGCAGCGTATATTTTTCTATTTGATGAGTACAATGAGAAGAAAGCATCCGCCCAGAAAGACATTCTCATTAAGGTACTGGATGACGGCATCACGAAACTGAATGAAGCGCAAAAATCCCTGCTGGTAAGCTCACAAAGTTTCAACAACGCTTCCGGGAAACTGCTGGCGTTAGATAGCCAGTTAACCAATGATTTTTCAGAAAAAAGCAGCTATTTCCAGTCACAGGTAGATAAAATCAGGAAGGAAGCGTATGCCGGTGCCGCAGCCGGTATCGTCGCCGGTCCATTTGGTTTAATCATTTCCTATTCTATTGCTGCGGGCGTAGTTGAAGGGAAACTGATTCCAGAATTGAAGAACAAGTTAAAATCTGTGCAGAATTTCTTTACCACCCTGTCAAACACGGTTAAACAAGCGAATAAAGATATCGATGCCGCCAAATTGAAATTAACCACCGAAATAGCCGCCATCGGAGAGATAAAAACGGAAACTGAAACAACCAGATTCTACGTTGATTATGATGATTTAATGCTTTCTTTACTAAAAGAAGCGGCCAAAAAAATGATTAACACCTGTAATGAGTATCAGAAAAGACACGGTAAAAAGACACTCTTTGAGGTACCTGAAGTCTGATCAGCGATTATTCTCTCCATGTACTCAAGGTATAAAGTTTATCACATTTAAAAATACAGACGTTTTTTAAAGATTGAGAGTTACCTGTTGATAATAAGGTATCGGGTAACTCTCATTATGACAGAGCGCTTTCAAAAACAGGGCTACGAAATGGCGAGCATCCAGACGTATATTAAGAAAGCCCCATCAACATCTATTAAATTTATCACTGCGCCCAGTCAGGTTTATTTAAGATATGATCCTGCCAGTCAATCACTTCTGATTCTTTCACTGCGATATGACGCACAGAGATACGTTCACCATGCATTGCCGCTTTCGAACCAGTAAGCAGCGGATGCCACGCAGGTAAATCTTTACCTTCCGCCAGCAAACGATAAGCGCAGGTCATTGGTAGCCATTCGAATGTTGGCAGATTTTCACGGGTTAATTTAATGCAGTCGGGTTCAAACTCGAAACGACGTTCGTAGTTCCGACATTGACAGGTTTTAATATTGAGCTGGCGACAGGCGACGTTAGTGAAGTAGATTTCGTCGGTGTCTTCATCCATCAGTTTATGCAGGCAACACTGACCGCAACCATCACACAACGACTCCCATTCCGCATCGCTCATTTCGTCCAGGGTTTTACTTTGCCAGAAAGGTACATCGCTCATCAGGTGTTCCGCCATTACGTTAAAACGCACCTTATAACCAGTCTGGCACAGCGATGCAAGTTTTGCCGCCGCTTTCAGGCGGCAAAAAGTATTACAAAACGCGAGTTGTCAAAGAATGCCCATCGAAAGTGACTGTCAGCTCATCACCGCTTTGCAACGGGCCGACGCCATCAGGCGTGCCTGTCAGCACAACGTCACCGGCTTTGAGGGTAAAAAACTTGCTCATATAAGCGATCAGCGGAACAATTTTATGGATCATGTCCGCAGTCGAACCTTGCTGGCGTTGCTCGCCGTTTACGCTCAGGCCCAGCGTTGTATTTTGCGGGTCGCCGGTGAATTCCGCCGCGGGAATAAACCCGGAAAGCGGACAAGAGTTATCAAACGCTTTAGCCTTTTCCCACGGCTGCCCGGCTTTCTTCATTTTTCCCTGAACATCACGCAATGTCAGATCGAGCGCCACGCCATAACCGGCAATGGCTTTGCGGACATGCTCTTCCGTAGCCTGACGCAGCGTCGCGCCAATCAACACCGCCAGTTCGACTTCATGATGAACTGAACCGAAATCGGATGGGATCGCCAATGGCTGCCGCAGATCGCACAGTGCCGTTTCTGGTTTAATAAACAGCACTGGCTCTTCGGGCACTGCGCTGCCCATCTCTTTAATATGTTTGGCATAGTTACTGCCAACACAGACTACTTTACTCACCGGATAATCCAGCAGCGCACCTTGCCAGTTGTGATGTTGATACATAACGTTCCCCTCACCTTATCGTGGATATGAAAACCCGCGCCGACAAAGATAATGCCACCGCCGGATATCGGTTATTTGTTAGTGTCGTCTGTTTTCTGCCCCATGACGGAAAGATGTTGCTTCAGCAAATCTTCGGGTGGTGGCGGTAACTGCAAATAGTAACCTTGCTCGGTTAATGCCTGTTTAACCTTTTCAATATCGGCATTGACCAGTTTCTTCCGCCCATCCAGCGGCAGAATCATCGCTAACTGAGGCTGACCAAAACCTTTCATCAATTCCTCAGGAACACGCGAAAAATCGTCTTTTTTTTCGACATATAAATAGGTCTGGTCACGCTTGCTGCTTCGATAAATCACACAAAACATACTTTTACTCTTTAAGATGCCAGGTTTTGGCATAAGCTAACATCAATGAAACCCGCGCCACAAGCCAGCCAGCTGTAGATTTCTACGGTTTGTTGAGTCCATGCCCCCTTTATAAGTAATCCCCCCGGCAAAAATGCCGCGACGGGATTTTACCGAACGCAGGAAAGCCACTGGAATTCCCCCGTAAGGGATTGTTATATTATAACAGTTCATCGTACTCATTCTGAACAGGAGACTACCAATGAAAATCAAGAGCATCAGTAAGGCTGTATTGCTGCTTGCACTGCTAACCTCCACGAGCTTTGCTGCGGGTAAGAATGTCAATGTTGAGTTCAGAAAAGGCCATAGCAGCGCTCAGTACTCCGGCGAAATAAAGGGATACGATTACGATACATATACCTTCTATGCCAAAAAAGGTCAGAAAGTGCATGTGAGTATCTCTAATGAAGGCGCTGATACTTACCTCTTCGGGCCAGGAATCGATGATTCTGTTGATTTATCCAGATATTCCCCAGAACTCGATAGTCACGGACAATACTCACTCCCTGCTTCTGGCAAATATGAGCTGCGAGTGCTGCAAACCCGAAACGACGCCCGTAAAAACAAAACTAAAAAATATAACGTCGATATTCAAATTAAGTAAATGTCAACCGACGGGGACTCTCCCCGTCATAAACGTTGACGCCCCACTCCTCTCTGTCGCTCAAGAGGTTAATGACGAATAGAACATAATGTAAACAAGACATCACTCACGACACATAAATAACATCTTTGTGGTGGTTTGATTGATTTTTCCACTCCGCTTACCATCCACACCAAAATAACGATCATCACGACATAATTTTTCTTTAACATCGCAAAATACACCGTTAGCGAATGTAAATTCGCTGGGATCGTAGCCTTGTAATGATTGTAAGTTTTCAGCGGCTTTTTCGCCGAGATATTTCCTTGTTAACGCTGGGGAAATGCCATCTGAGTTCACACAAATATACGGGTCGCAAACAACGCCGCACGCCGGAGATTGAAGTCCGCCAGCGTCATTTCCAGACGCCATTGATGAGAACATCATCCCCACACCTGACAATCCGATATAAAAAATACGCATCATATTCATAGCACATCCTGATAATCCAACCGTACAACACTTATGCTCATTTCATCATCAATCCGTAATCAAAACCGCTGACCTGGACGAGTTACGATGACCTGACAGAAGTATCAGACGTCTTCTGCGGTTTCTATGATAGAGCAATTCTGTGGCGGATATTAAGATAACGGGTATCTGTTCTTTAATGATGCCGCAAAAAATGGAAAGTTAAGAAAGCCTGGCGTGGTGAAAAAATACACTTGCCTCAATACTGGATATTTAAACAGGTCTGGAGATGCTGTCACGATTAGGGTGCGGAAAAAGGAAGCGTAAATAAGAACAATCAAAAGTACGACGGCAATGGGTTGATTGACAAGGGTATTTTTTAAGCTATGAATCAGCGCCATTTATCACAGAATAGACTTTTACTCTGAATAAATGGGAGGGTGACTTGCCTCAATATAATCCAGACTATAACATGCCTTATAGTCTTCGGAACATCATCGCGCGCTGGCGATGATTAATAGCTAATTGAGTAAGGCCAGGATGTCAAACACGCCAATCGAGCTTAAAGGCAGTAGCTTCACTTTATCTGTGGTTCATCTGCATGAGGCAGAACCTAAGGTTATCCATCAGGCGCTGGAAGACAAAATCGCTCAGGCCCCCGCATTTTTAAAACATGCCCCCGTTGTACTCAACGTCAGTGCACTGGAAGACCCGGTAAACTGGTCAGCGATGCATAAGGCGGTTTCGGCAACCGGTTTGCGGGTTATTGGCGTAAGTGGCTGCAAAGATGCGCAACTTAAAGCCGAAATTGAAAAGATGGGGCTGCCTATCCTGACGGAAGGAAAGGAAAAAGCGCCACGTCCAGCTCCCACACCGCAGGCTCCAGCGCAAAATACAACGCCGGTCACAAAAACGCGTTTAATAGATACCCCGGTGCGTTCCGGTCAGCGTATTTATGCTCCACAATGTGATCTGATTGTTACAAGCCACGTTAGCGCTGGGGCCGAATTGATTGCCGATGGGAACATTCATGTCTATGGCATGATGCGCGGTCGTGCGCTGGCAGGGGCAAGTGGTGACCGGGAAACGCAAATATTTTGTACGAACCTGATGGCGGAACTGGTGTCCATCGCAGGTGAATACTGGCTGAGTGATCAAATCCCAGCAGAATTTTATGGCAAAGCGGCGCGACTGCAGTTAGTCGAAAACGCTTTGACCGTTCAACCGTTAAATTGATCCCTTTTTAACAAGGAATTTCTATGGCACGCATTATTGTTGTTACTTCGGGCAAAGGGGGTGTTGGTAAGACAACCTCCAGCGCGGCCATCGCCACTGGTTTGGCCCAGAAGGGAAAGAAAACTGTCGTGATAGATTTTGATATCGGCCTGCGTAATCTCGACCTGATTATGGGTTGTGAACGCCGGGTCGTTTACGATTTCGTCAACGTCATTCAGGGCGATGCAACGCTAAATCAGGCGTTAATTAAAGATAAGCGTACTGAAAATCTCTATATTCTGCCGGCATCGCAAACACGCGATAAAGATGCCCTCACCCGTGAAGGGGTCGCCAAAGTTCTTGATGATCTGAAAGCGATGGATTTTGAATTTATCGTTTGTGACTCCCCGGCAGGGATTGAAACCGGTGCGTTAATGGCACTCTATTTTGCAGACGAAGCCATTATTACCACCAACCCGGAAGTCTCCTCAGTACGCGACTCTGACCGTATTTTAGGCATTCTGGCGTCGAAATCACGCCGCGCAGAAAATGGCGAAGAGCCTATTAAAGAGCACCTGCTGTTAACGCGCTATAACCCAGGCCGCGTAAGCAGAGGTGACATGCTGAGCATGGAAGATGTGCTGGAGATCCTGCGCATCAAACTCGTCGGCGTGATCCCAGAGGATCAATCAGTATTGCGCGCCTCTAACCAGGGTGAACCGGTCATTCTCGACATTAACGCCGATGCGGGTAAAGCCTACGCAGATACCGTAGAACGTCTGTTGGGAGAAGAACGTCCTTTCCGCTTCATTGAAGAAGAGAAGAAAGGCTTCCTCAAACGCTTGTTCGGAGGATAAGTTATGGCATTACTCGATTTCTTTCTCTCGCGGAAGAAAAACACAGCCAACATTGCAAAAGAACGGCTGCAGATTATTGTTGCTGAACGCCGTCGCAGCGATGCAGAACCGCATTATCTGCCGCAGTTGCGTAAAGATATTCTTGAGGTCATTTGTAAATACGTACAAATTGATCCTGAGATGGTAACCGTACAGCTTGAGCAAAAAGATGGCGATATTTCTATTCTTGAGCTGAACGTGACCTTACCGGAAGCAGAAGAGCTGAAATAAGCCCGCTGTAAAAGCGCATTTATCTTCAAGGCAGAGTTATCTCTGCCTTGAGTTTTTCATCCCTCTCATCCACGTTGTGGTAAAGCGGCGAGTATTCTTGCTGATACTCCTCATTGCTATTTCCACCTCCCCCTTTACACCTTAAGGCTGTTCCCACGCACAAAACAAAATGTTTATGCCTGGTTGAGTAAATAACCTTATTGTTAGTATGGATATACTGGGAGATGATAACCCCGCAATTTCATTATTCATTGTTCTCCCATAGGATGAGGTTTCCCGCCGTAACTGGCGGGCTTTTTTTGCCCCAGAATTTTCCCTTTCAACATCCTGTAAACGAAAACTGCGCCGAAGCGCAGTTTAATCGTTGATGGTCAGAACGACCAGTTCACACCAGCCACCGCGTTCCACGGGGATTCCACACCGGCACCATGGCTATACCCCACCCCGAGATGTCCGCTAAACGTACTGCTGAATGAGGCTTTAATAGCTGCCTGGTATATTCCACGTCTGCCCGACAAATCATTGACGAAATTACCGTCATTATTCACCTTCACCCGGTTATCATCGACAAATTCTTTGCGCACAGCCGCCTTCAGCCAGGGTTCATTTCCATACCGTTCCCCAGGCGCATGTTGTAACTCAGCGTTGCACCCCGTTCACGATATATACTGCGGGTATCGACTGATTTCGATTCCATGCCATTGGATAAATGATAGTAGCGTCTAAGTGACCTAAGCTCTGCTGCAACATCAGCCCGCAGGCACCAGACCAGGGGATTCATCCTGAAGAGACAGCGCAGGTGTATTGTGTTCACCGCTCACCAAAGACATCATGATGAAATGATGATATCCCGCATAAGAAAGAGGCATTTTTTACACGCAGTGCGCTGAAGTGTAGTTGGATAAAAAATCACTCTTTTCTGATAATACTGTCGTACGCTTATCTTTCGACAATGAGGCCGTCGGCAAAATAAAATGACTAATGTAATCGTTGCTGATGAATATCTTCTGCTCACATAAAAATCACACAATAATATTGATAAATCAGATTATCTTACCTTTACAACATTGCGTTAACAGTCAATGACACTTCTTGAATAAAAATATTGTCAATCAATGAGTTATTCCTCATTTAAGATTATTCTCATTCACGTAAAAAACATAATTCCTATCATCACAGCCACGCTCATTTTGAATTATCTGAATAATAGCGAGCGTTCTTTAGTTAAGCAGATCTTAATTGAAGACGAAATTATTGTGTGTGCAACTTACTTAATACCGGACATCTAAGTTGAAGAAAAAAATACTTGCCTTCGGGCTTATCTCAGCATTGTTCTGCTCCACGCCAGCGATGGCGGATATGAACCGCACCACGAAAGGTGCATTGCTAGGCGCAGGCGTTGGTTTACTTACTGGCAATGGTGTTAATGGCGTACTGAAAGGTGCAGCTGTTGGCGCTGGTGTTGGTGCAGTAACAGAAAAAGGCCGCGACGGTAAAAATGCGCGTAAAGGTGCAAAAGTGGGTGCCGCCGTTGGTGCTGTCACTGGCGTTCTGACCGGCAATGGCCTCGAAGGGGCGATTAAAGGTGCCGTGATTGGCGGTACGGGTGGTGCAATTCTGGGTAAAATGAAATAAGGAATGATGATGAAAAAATTTGCTTTACTGGCGGGCCTGTTTGTTTTCGCACCAATGACCTGGGCGCAGGACTACAATATTAAAAACGGTTTGCCGTCAGAAACCTATATTACTTGCGCAGAAGCCAACGAAATGGCAAAAACTGACAGCGCACAGGTTGCAGAAATTGTTGCGGTAATGGGTAATGCCAGCTTTGCCAGCCGTGATTTAAAAATTGAGCAATCTCCGGAACTGAGCGCCAAAGTGGTAGAAAAACTGAATCAGGTTTGCGCTAAAGACCCGCAAATGCTGTTGATCACGGCAATTGATGACACCATGCGTGCTATCGGCAAAAAATAATATTTCATATGTACCGCGTCGATGAATACGACGCGGTTTTTTAGCTAACGGCGGGATCAGAACTTATATTTCAGGCCCACCATCACTGCGGTGTCATTGTAGCCATTATCACCCAGCTGCACGCCCACATTCCCCAGACGCTGGCCGCTGGATTCAGGTTGCCATTTACGCCAAGTTTAATTTCCCCCAAATTACTCGCCCCATCTTGTTCGACTTTCACACCGTTCATTGAGACAGCAAAATCTTTACTGTTATGGATCCAGTTCATTTCAACAAAAGGTTCAAAGTCGTCACCGTGCGGACCGCTGTTTTTCTCCTGAGTACGAATAAAGGTGCGGAAGCCGAGTCGGGTCTGGATGTTGTTATTTGCGTCATTCTCAATACGTGAGCCATTGGCTTCCGTGTGCGCATTATGATCGACGCCCATCCAGATAGCCTGTGCCTGTGGCTGGAAGATCCACGTATATTTCGCCGCTTCCAGACCAAAGGATTTATTCAGGGCAAAACCGTAACCCGCTTCCAGCGAGACGGTTGCACCTTTCGCGCTATAGGATTCATAGGCTAATTCATCCCCTTTCACCGAGTTTTTAAACCAGCTATATTGCGCCCAGGAGTCAATGTATGCGCCTTTTTTACTGATGTCATCGGCAAACCAGGTGGCATACAGCCCTGCGCTATAGCCTCTGACACTCCCTTTCGAACGATAATCCGACACGCTGGAATGAGTTAAGTTGTAGTCGCGGGCATAACCAGCCATCACTCCCAAACGCCAACTGTCACTATCGGTAAAACCACCGGTTAACAGATCGCCCCCTAACTGCGAGACGTAGCGATGCGAGGTCGTTCTCAACTGTCCGTTGCTGTCACGCCAGGCATTATGCCCGCCAATTTGACGTAGCCAAAGTCGGCTTGAACGCTCCTGTTCAGTTACAGGATCGATGTAGCGCGTTTCACCCGCACGGTCGTTCAGACGCATAACAAAAAGAGTGTTAGCAGCTGCCAGGTTAGCGACGTAACTTCCAGCTTCGGGGCGCAGGACGGGGGTAGGCGTTTCTGTTGATTCTGAATTTCCCTCTGAGCTGTTATCCTCCTCATTCACTGACTGATAACTTGTCAAATACCAGTTTTTGCCTTGTTGTTTTAGTTGATATTCGAAAGCTCCAGCTGCAATCCTTGCATCACCTTATCTGAAGGCATCTGCTGGAGATTCATCGCCATTCACAGTTATGAGTTCGATCCCGTTTAGCGTGGCCGCGCCGCTTCCTCCAGCATTTTTCACATAGACGGTAGTTGAACCCGAAGTATTACCCTCAACAATAAGTCTGTCCGTAGCCGATTTATCATCACCTAATACGGTGCGGATATTAAGCTGACCATTATTACCGACATAATTACCTTTTACGGTTAATGTTTTTCCTTGGGTAAATGTTTGACCATCATCATACGAAAGATTGATAATACTGTCTGAATTAGTCAGATGGGTAACAACGGAGTCATCTTTCATATTCCAGATTGTATTTTCTGAAAGCTTCAGCGTGGTTGTGCCGCTGACGAGTTTAGTCGCTCCATTTAGAATAGAGTCGGACGAAATTATGTTTAAGTCACCTCCAGTATTATTAACCAGAACATTATTACCAGGTGTGATAATACTTCGATTAAGGATACTTACATCCGTTGTAGTTTTGTTAACATCAATACTATCCAAAGCACTTGAAAGTTCAACACTTAATAGTGCTATTTTGGCTTGAGAATCGATATTTGATGCATCAATTGATATTCCTTTATCTTGTTTTGATACCGCGGTGACATTGGAAAAAAATAACTCTCCACCATTGTATATTTTTGCAATGGGGGCTTTAGTGCCTGTTGTTGTAATAGAACTATTTTTTATATCAATGTTACCTTGTCGAATAGCAACTGCATAACTTCCATCAGCCACAGTTTCAAGTGCCACATAATCTAAATTAATATATGCTTTTTTCCCATTAGCATAAGCACCATAGCTATTAATGCCATTAGTTGTTATGGAACCACCATTCATTTTTAAATCAGCACGGCTAATAACTTCGTAACTGTTAGAATCACTAACTTCATCATCTACAGCATCGACACATGTTCGAGACTCTCCAGGACTTGAACATGCAAGAACACCTACTGCATTTTCCCCAGAGGTAACAATGTTCGTTTTATCTGTGGTTTCAAGACGGGTGTTATTTACCATCTTTTCAGAATCATTAACCTGGCTTAAAAGTCCCGCTGAATATGCCCCACCCGACTCGACTGAATTATCACCATTCATAAAGATGGTGCCACCAAATTCACTGACTACTGCGCTGGCTGTTATCCCTCCATTTTCTTTGTCAGATACGCTTCCAGAGGTCTTAATATCGCTATCGCTTATATATAATACTTTGTTTTGACTATCAACAGAAATACCATAAGATCCATCACCACTAGTCATCACACTGGCATTATTTATATATCCAGTTACACCGTCATCCACTTTCACAGCATGGCTTTCGTCTTCAGTGGTTAGATACTCTCCATTACTTATCGGATTATTATCTTTGATTTCAATCGGCGATTCTTCATCAGTCATATAGGAAATTATACTATAATCATCCAACAATTGTGTTGCATATGCATTACCCACCGCCAGAGCAATAAGTCCCAAACTAAACCCGGGGAGTTTTTTCAGTTTCATAGATTAACCATCCATTCATTGGATTAACAAACATTCCTGGTCAAATAACCTATGAGCTCAGATTACCAAAACGGAGGGTAAAGACAAAAACAAAAGCACAAAAAATTTAAATAGATAAACAGCGACAATATATAAATGATAAATAAGTCGGCATTATCATTTTTCACCTTATTTTCATGACATTGATCACTTTGAGGTGACGATTTTGTTTAACAAATAACTCTTCGACATCAAAATTGTTAATAGTTGCGATGAGGATTATTTCGGTGATATATAAAAACAACCGTGATAACACCAGGGTTGACAACTATTTGCGCAATAATGCCTTTCCTTCAATGATCCAGGCGTTCACTGCCAGCAACCCATTCAGCCGCATACTGACAGTGAGAAACTGAAAGATTATTGCTGATCCCTGTGGTTGACGAGTCTTTCTCTTAATCGATTAACCAGATTGATCGCCAGCCAAACAAGGGCATTAAGCAAATTTATCGTCACAAGCACTTCTCCCAGCCCGGTACTGGGTTTTGCAATAAGGATGACCAGGAGGGTGATCAGCATAAATGCAATGGAAAATATGATATAGAGAGTGAAATAATCCAGATTATTACTATTGTTCATGCTACTAATGGCAATCCTGTCAAAACTTTCAAACAATTATAGCAAACAAAATAATGAACAATAGTAACAAGAGGCAACGAGCTAATTAGCTGTCTATAATTACACCGCACTATGGCCTTACTGATCAATTTTCACTCAACCACAACCTTCACCTTCGGTTTAGAAAGGATAATTTTGACCAGGTCGATGTATGTAACAGGTTTATAGAAATAATAACCCTGCTGAAATGTGATATTATTTTGGTTCAGATAGTCAAGTTGTTCTTTCGTTTCGACACCTTCAGCGACGATACTGATCGAAAGTTTACGCGCCAGATCCAATACACAATCCAGAATTCGGGTTGATTCTGGGTCTGCGTTTACGCGGCCAACGAAACTGTGATCAATTTTGATATAATCAATATGCAGGTCATGAAGATAAGAAAGCCCTGAGTAGCCAGTACCGAAATCATCCAGTGCGATGACAAAACCATTTTCATGCAGTATGTTCAACCGCTGAACCAGACTTTCATCAACATTCAATGGCTCACGCTCGGTGACTTCCAGAACAAGGTTTAAATCGCGGCGGGTAAAACTGTCACGGAAATTTAAACACTCGTCGACAAACGTCGGCGAAATAATATGCGAAGCGCTAAAATTAATTCCAATATGAAAACCTTCCGGCAATTTACTCGCGATAGCGTTCATCTGTCTGGCAACCTGATTCATCAGGCTTTGCGTAAGCGGAACGATTAATCCGGATTTTTCAGCAAGTGGAATAAATGCCGCGGGTGATATATATCCACCGTGAGGTTGTTTCCAGCGGGCTAACACCTCAACTCCCCGCAATGTCCCTTCCCGACCATTTACCACAGGTTGGTAAAAAGGGACGATCTCCCCATTATTTATTGCCCGTCGCAGGATCTCTTCAGGCGTTGCGCTTTTATTGAAATATCTATCAAGCAGGAAGGCAGCGGCGCAGGCGATTAACAGAATAAATATTAAAAACCCAAAGCCTTTATCGATAAGTCTGTAGAAGCTAAAGAGTGGCGGCGGGTTAAAGATAATAGTGAAATGATATTTTGTGGAGTGAACCTTCTCGGTATAGGGATAATGTCCATTAAGCGTCATCACATCACCCGTTGGTCCAATAATGTCATCCGCCACGCGTAATACATACCTTACCCCTTTCAAGGGTACATTAAGTGCCCCACGAATATGCTGATCGCTTATCGTAACCAAAATGCGCGTATCTGCAAATTGGTTCTGATAGAGCAGGATAGGTAATCTATTAACGGTGTCGATTGCTGGAGCCAACAGTAAATTACTGTCCGGGAAAACAGGAATACGAGACAACAGGACCCGATTCCCAGGCAGGGATGTACACCAGACTATTCCCTGTTTGAGAATGATGATTGTGCGCAGGTGAGGTTTCAGAGCTGCTTCAGTGCCAAGCTGATATTGCTCCTCGAGGTTGCATTCCTTCCCGGCAATGTTAACCGCTGTTTGAGTCGCTTGTGACGCTTCTTCAAGTATATGATTGATATTGTTGGCGGCATATCTCGCTCCCGCCAGGTACTCTGCTTTTGCGGAATACCAGAGCTGGATGTTCAAAATAGCGACACCGGTAATAAACAAGCATATCGCAACGAGGATGGGTATGAGTGTATTGCGCATTTGCTTGTCCCGGCCAAAGGGTTTAATACATGAAAATGCCATTCATTCGCTCGCGCTGGCATCTACAGAGAGCATGGTAGAGAGCATAAGAAATATCCACGCCGAAGATAAAATTTTCTCCATCTTGATCTAACCCATTAATTATTGAGCATAATGTAGGCAGTACAAAATAAGTTAGGCGGGATATCAGGCGTCAAGAATGGAGAGCGAGAACTCTCCATTCTTGACACCTGATATTGCGGACATAATAAGAAAGCATAACGCCTGAAATGCTCACTTTGCATCAGCATGGTGATACAGCTGATGTTTATTCTAAAACCTTACTCAAGTTCTAAGAGAGCACGGATTCCCTGTCATTAATAATGATATCCGTTAGTGTAGTCTTATGCATTTCAATGTACTGCAATATTTGCAGATAGAGATCAGAAAGAATCACACTGGTTTCATCTTTTAAACGCAAGCGTAAAGCCTGATCAATAATATGACTATCAACATACCCATGCGTCATGAACACCTCCCTCTCGAGATTTTTAAACAAAGCACATTGAAAAATAAATCTCTCTGGGATTGAATTATTCATGTCAGCCTCGTAGAAATATTAACCCAATAAAATTATGCTGTGTATAGTCTAAAGCGACAGACAAAAATAAGATGAATGAGTTTTCTATAAACTTATACTTAATAATTAGAAGTTACATATCATCAGCTGTGTATCGCAACACGATTTCCAGTGTTTTTCTAATCACATCAGCTTTGAGAATATCACTTGTTGTTTCCAAGGAGTGTATCAGACTTAAGATAATATTTTTATTATTAACATTATCGCCTGAAAGCATTAAATTGGTGACAGCCTGCCCTAACACTGCTGACTCTTCTTCTAACAAATTACCCGAACTGCGAAAGTAACTTGCTAACGCTTTATCAGTTATTGCATTATGAATTGTAGTATCTTCAAGCATGGTAACCTCTCATCTTACTTATGAAATTTTAATGTATTCTGTTTATTTTCTTACCATTGAACATACTTTTATTGTCAGCTGTCGCTGTTCTTCGGTTTGGCCCTCCTGAATCACTATTGCTAAAATCACGAATTATGCTGTCAATTAAATCGCGTCGGAAAGCATCTTCCTCAGCCGATTTCATTACGAGTAATTGCTTAATAAGAGTCTGCAATGAAAAATTTATCTTCATGCGCAGTATCTGGAGCACCGCCTGGCCAGTAATTTCATATTTTATACGTTCATTATCAGATGTCTTCATAACGACTTCATAGCTAACCTGTTAAATAATCAGGCTGTTGCATTATTCAAAAAGCAACCCAATTAGTGCATTATAATGTTTCTGTTCCTCTTCCCCAGTCGCGTGTTCCAGTCGGCAAAGAAGTTTGGCACAAAGCGACTTTCGACTCAGATTACGTCCATCTTTCAAAATCTCAGTCACAATTTCCCCGAGAGTTTCCTGCTGAGTATGCAAGTTAGCTTTTGCAAAGTAACGAGTGATTGCTCCCGCAGAATCTAAAGTCACTGAATTTTGATGCATGCTACGCCTCTGTTAAAAATGTTAATCAATGTTAAGTGAAGTAACAATAGCAAACTTGTACGAAATATGTGTACAGAATGATAAATTAATTTTTTGCAATTAGTGCTAATGCATATAAAACAATGTGTTATGATAAAACATATTGCATCATTTAACTGACAATCTATACAAGATTTTTCGCCAACTAGTGTTCAACTTTTTCCATTTTTTATCAATGTAAAGAAACGGTTATGTTTTGGTATTAAAAGAAAGACACAAGAAGATATGTCTGTTACCGTCTTACTCTCGCCTCACCCATTACCCTGGATTGTTAATGCTTACCACCCTTATTTATCGTAGCCATATACGTGACGACGAACCTGTCAAAAAAATCGAAGAAATGGTTTCGATAGCAAATCGCAGGAACATGCAGTCTGACGTAACAGGGATCTTACTGTTTAATGGTTCTCATTTTTTCCAGCTTCTGGAAGGTCCGGAAGAACAGGTTAAAATGATATATCGGGCTATATGCCAGGATCCACGGCACTATAATATTGTTGAGCTGCTGTGCGATTACGCGCCTGCTCGCCGTTTTGGCAAAGCGGGAATGGAATTATTTGATTTGCGCCTGCACGAGCGAGATGACGTTTTACAGGCCGTATTCGACAAAGGCACATCAAAATTTCAGCTAACTTATGATGACAGAGCGCTACAATTTTTTCGTACTTTTGTCCTTGCAACCGAACAATCAACCTATTTCGAGATCCCTGCCGAAGACTCCTGGCTTTTTATCGCTGACGGATCTGATAAAGAACTTGATTCCTGTGCCCTTTCACCAACTATAAACGACCACTTTGCCTTTCATCCTATTGTCGATCCCTTATCGCGGCGGATAATCGTTTTTGAAGCCATTGTGCAAAAAAATGAAGATAGCCCATCAGCCATAGCGGTTGGGCAGCGTAAAGACGGGGAAATCTACACAGCGGATCTCAAAAGTAAGGCGCTTGCATTCACGATGGCACACGCACTTGAGCTCGGTGATAAAATGATTTCAATCAATCTATTACCTATGACCCTGGTTAACGAACCTGACGCAGTCTCTTTTTTACTTAATGAAATAAAGGCCAATGCTCTGGTGCCTGAACAAATCATCGTTGAATTTACTGAAAGTGAAGTCATATCTCGGTTTGATGAGTTTGCCGAAGCGATTAAATCGCTAAAGGCTGCTGGTATCAGTGTAGCAATTGATCATTTTGGCGCAGGTTTTGCTGGTTTGTTACTCCTGTCACGCTTCCAGCCTGACAGAATTAAAATCAGTCAGGAATTGATTACCAATGTTCATAAAAGTGGGCCACGGCAGGCAATTATTCAGGCGATCATAAAATGCTGTACATCACTTGAAATTCAAGTCAGTGCTATGGGCGTGGCAACACCAGAAGAGTGGATGTGGCTTGAATCCGCAGGAATTGAGATGTTTCAGGGAGATCTGTTTGCTAAAGCTAAATTGAATGGTATCCCTTCCATAGCGTGGCCAGAGAAAAAATAATTTTCAGCACATTCTTTCACATGATTTCAGTAAATCATCGTGAAAATGAATACGTTACGTTTAAATTTAATCCACATTAAAAATAATGTTTCATCCAATTTAGCTGAAATCTTATTTATACTTTGTACAATTTTAGCGTATATTGTACAAAGTATTATTGGGTCGTGTACAGGCGACGGAGATTTGTGACCGCAAGGAGGAATTGTGGCTTATTACAGCATTGGTGATGTTGCTGAACGTTGCGGGATTAATCCTGTCACTCTCCGGGCCTGGCAACGCCGCTACGGTTTGTTAAAACCACAGCGCAGTGAAGGCGGACACCGACTCTTTGATGAAGAAGACATACAACGCATCGAAGAGATCAAGCGTTGGATAAGTAATGGCGTCCCTGTAGGCAAAGTTAAAGCATTACTGGAAACCACCAGCCAGGATACGGAAGATGACTGGAGCCGCCTGCAAGAAGAGATGATGTCAATTCTTCGCATGGCTAATCCTGCCAAACTACGCGCGAGAATTATTTCACTGGGTCGAGAGTACCCAGTAGATCAATTGATTAATCATGTTTACCTTCCTGTTCGCCAGCGTCTCGTGCTTGATCACAACACCTCCCGCATTATGAGCAGTATGTTTGACGGCGCATTAATTGAATACGCAGCAACCTCGCTTTTCGAAATGCGCCGTAAGCCCGGTAAAGAAGCCATTCTGATGGCGTGGAATGTTGAAGAGAGAGCACGATTGTGGCTGGAAGCATGGCGTTTATCATTGTCAGGATGGCACATTTCTGTTCTTGCTGATCCCATTGAATCGCCGCGCCCGGAACTGTTCCCGACGCAAACATTGATTGTCTGGACAGGCATGGCACCAACGAGAAGGCAAAACGAACTTTTACAACACTGGGGTGAGCAAGGTTATAAAGTCATCTTTCATGCCCCCTAATTTCACCTTTATCCCGCCCCTTAGACAGAATGTTATAATCTGAACCCACAACAGCGTTTGTACCGGAGCTGGTCCGTTGCAAAATGCTCACCGGGAGAATTCAGATATTCCCTCTATCACACTCTGTACATATCACAGCCAAAGGACAGACCAGATTGAAGTGGTAAAACCGATCGTGCACACTACGCAGTCTCACAACTAACAAGAGGTTATTATCCTGATGGATCAGGTCGTTGTTTTTCAAAAGATGTTTGAGCAAGTGAGAAAAGAGCAAAACTTCTCCTGGTTTTATTCAGAATTAAAACATCACCGTATTGCACATTACATTTATTATCTGGCTACGGATAACATCAGAATTATTACTCACGATGATACGGTTTTGTTATTAAGAGGAACCAGGAACCTGTTAAAAGTTAGTACGACCAAGAACCCTGCTAAAATAAAAGAGGCCGCATTGCTTCATATTTGCGGAAAATCTACATTTCGGGAATACTGTTCAACACTGGCAGGCGCGGGCGTTTTCCGGTGGGTTACTGATGTTAATCATAACAAACGCAGTTACTACGCCATTGATAATACGCTTTTATATATTGAAGATGTAGAAAATAATAAACCATTAATCTAGCTAAAGTTGGATACTTAAGAAATGCTTCATAATTCAGTAAGGCATTAGCATAATGGAAATAAAAGTGCAGAGACTATCTCTATGGATGATTAATACTGTCTTTTTATTGTCACCCATAAATAATCACCAGACTAATACTATCAACTTGATATTTGAAATGTGATCACTTGACTTTTGATACGTTATTTTATAACGGTTAACATATTTATAAAAACAACGGCCGTGCCACACGTCCGTTTCAATACTTAACGCACATGTATTTTGGTTTAGTCATCATCCGGTTATATGTATTTTAGCCAGGAACAGGTTAAATCATTCCTATATAACTCAAAAATTGAAACCTTATTCTCATGTCATGCTTATATTCATTATTATCGTTATATAAAAAGGCAACCATAATGTTTAGCAAATTGGCACAAAGTAGCATAAAGGCTATGTTTTAATTACAGGATGTTCAGTCATTTGAATGTATAACATTATAGCTAAACAAATCTAAAACGAAGTCAATAATTTATTGCTTTCACAAAATCTCATTTTGTTTAACATCCATTGAGATTCCTTGCTTTAAATTTTATTTTATATAAGCCATCATTTTAATTAATTTATTTTTTTGAGGAGGGGGTAATATACTCATATGCAAAATCAAGAAATAAACATCCTAATGAACCATATTAAATACCGTGGGATAAGACATAACAAATGAAGTGGATAGTAATTGACACGGTAATTCAACCTACATGTGGTATATCTTTTTCAGCCATATGGGGTAATATGAAAATGATCATCTGGTATCAATCTACTATATTTCTCCCTCCTGGCAGTATATTTACACCGGTTAAGTCTGGTATTATCCTTAAGGATAAAGAATATCCTATTACTATTTATCACATCGCACCATTCAACAAGGATTTATGGAGTTTACTCAAAAGCAGTCAAGAGTGTCCTCCAGGAGAAAGCAAAATAACAAATAAATGTTTACATAATAGTTGCATTATAAAAATATGCCCATATGGGCTCAAGTAATGGGCTTCATATAAATATGCTCGATATGCTATTAATAATATCCACATAAATAAAACAACGGGCGTGTTATACGCCCGTTTCAATATTTAACACATGGAGAGATTACATGTTTTCGATGATCGCTTCACCAAACTCTGAACATTTCAGCAGCTTAGCGCCTTCCATCAGACGTTCGAAGTCATAAGTTACGGTCTTGGCATTGATTGCGCCTTCCATACCTTTAACAATCAGGTCAGCCGCTTCAGTCCAACCCATATGGCGCAGCATCATCTCAGCGGAGAGGATGATAGAGCCTGGATTTACTTTGTCCTGACCGGCATATTTCGGCGCAGTACCGTGGGTGGCTTCAAACAGGGCGCATTCGTCACCGATGTTTGCACCAGGGGCGATACCGATACCGCCAACCTGCGCTGCCAGGGCGTCAGAAATGTAGTCACCGTTCAGGTTCATACAGGCGATAACATCATATTCAGCCGGACGCAGCAGGATCTGTTGCAGGAATGCATCAGCGATCACGTCTTTAATGACGATCTCTTTGCCAGTGTTCGGGTTTTTAACTTTCAGCCACGGGCCACCGTCGATCAGTTCACCGCCAAACTCTTCACGCGCCAGCTGGTAGCCCCAGTCTTTAAACGCTCCTTCGGTGAACTTCATGATGTTGCCTTTGTGCACCAGAGTCACAGAGTCACGATCGTTAGCAATTGCGTATTCGATCGCTGCACGAACCAGACGTTTGGTGCCTTCTTCCGAACACGGCTTAATACCGATACCACAATGTTCCGGGAAGCGAATTTTCTTCACCCCCATCTCTTCACGCAGGAATTTAATCACTTTCTCGGCGTCGGCAGAGTCTGCTTTCCATTCGATACCCGCATAAATGTCTTCCGAGTTTTCACGGAAGATAACCATATCGGTCAGTTCAGGGTGTTTAACCGGGCTTGGAGTGCCCTGATAGTAACGTACCGGACGCAGGCAGATGTAGAGATCCAGTTCCTGGCGCAGGGCAACGTTCAGAGAGCGAATACCGCCACCAACAGGAGTGGTCAGCGGACCTTTAATGGCAACGCGATATTCACGAATCAGATCAAGGGTTTCAGCAGGCAGCCAGACATCCTGACCATAAACCTGTGTGGATTTTTCACCGGTGTAAATTTCCATCCAGGAGATTTTACGCTCGCCTTTATAGGCTTTCTCGACTGCAGCGTCGACCACTTTCAGCATGGCTGGGGTTACATCTACACCGATTCCATCACCTTCAATGTAAGGGATAATCGGATTTTCAGGAACGTTGAGTTTGCCGTTTTGCAGGGTGATCTTCTTGCCTTGTGCCGGAACAACTACTTTACTTTCCATTCACCTCTCCTTCGAGCGCTACTGGTTTGCTCGTCTGCCACCACGTTGCATATGCGTTTGCGTCCTGCGATACGGATGCTTTAGAGCAATTTTTTGTTAATGATTTGTAATTGGCTTGTCAATACTACCCTATTGTTTGCCGTCATGAAAGATGCGCGTTATTAGGCTATAATGCGGCAATTCATAATCTCTGAAAATACCATGCAAAAAACTTCTTTTAGAAATCACCAGGTTAAGCGATTCAGCTCGCAACGTTCTACCAGGCGTAAACCTGAAAACCAGCCCACGCGTGTGATCCTGTTCAATAAACCCTACGATGTTCTTCCGCAGTTCACCGATGAAGCCGGACGCAAAACATTAAAAGAATTCATCCCGGTTCAGGGCGTTTATGCAGCAGGTCGCCTTGACCGCGATAGCGAAGGGTTGCTGGTGCTGACCAATAACGGCGCGTTGCAGGCGCGTTTAACCCAGCCGGGTAAACGCACCGGAAAAATCTATTATGTGCAGGTGGAAGGTATTCCCACACAAGACGCACTTGAAGCCTTGCGCAATGGCGTAACCTTAAATGATGGCCCTACCCTGCCCGCAGGCGCGGAGCTGGTTGACGAACCCGCGTGGTTATGGCCGCGGAATCCACCAATTCGTGAACGCAAAAGTATTCCCACCAGCTGGCTGAAGATCACCTTATATGAAGGACGTAATCGCCAGGTGCGCCGCATGACCGCCCATGTTGGTTTCCCCACGCTGCGACTGATTCGCTATGCGATGGGAGATTACTCTTTGGATAATCTTGCCAATGGCGAATGGCGAGAAGTGACAGATTAAGGATGCAAAATGTTTAAACCGCACGTTACCGTTGCTTGCGTGGTGCACGCAGAAGGCAAATTTTTAGTCGTTGAAGAGACGATTAATGGTAAAGCGTTATGGAACCAACCTGCCGGGCATCTGGAAGCCGATGAAACCTTAGTGGAAGCCGCCGCCCGTGAACTGTGGGAAGAAACCGGCATCAGCGCGCAGCCGCAACACTTTATTCGTATGCATCAGTGGATTGCGCCAGATAAAACGCCGTTTTTGCGTTTCCTCTTTGCCATTGAGCTTGAGCAAATATGCCCGACCCAGCCTCATGACAGCGATATCGACTGCTGCCGTTGGGTCAGCGCCGAAGAAATTTTACAGGCGTCAAATCTTCGTTCGCCGCTGGTGGCGGAAAGTATTCGTTGTTATCAAAGCGGGCAACGTTATCCGCTGGAGATGATTGGCGATTTTAACTGGCCTTTTACAAAGGGTGTCATCTAAAAGGCTGCGTGATAGAATACGCCGCCTTGAAGTTCAATGTCGTGAGTGATCCAATGTCTGAAACCGCAAAAAAAGTAATCGTCGGCATGTCCGGCGGTGTCGATTCCTCCGTTTCTGCCTGGCTGTTGCAACAACAGGGATATCAGGTCGAAGGCCTGTTTATGAAGAACTGGGAAGAAGACGACGGTGAGGAATATTGCACAGCGGCAGCGGATCTGGCTGATGCCCAGGCTGTCTGCGACAAGCTCGGCATTGAACTGCACACCGTTAACTTTGCTGCCGAGTACTGGGACAACGTCTTCGAACTGTTCCTTGCCGAATATAAAGCCGGTCGCACGCCGAATCCGGATATTCTGTGCAACAAAGAGATCAAATTTAAAGCCTTCCTCGAATTTGCCGCCGAAGATTTAGGTGCCGATTATATCGCTACCGGTCATTACGTACGTCGGGCCGATGTCGATGGCAAGAGCCGCCTGCTGCGTGGTCTGGACAGCAATAAAGACCAGAGCTACTTCCTTTATACGCTCAGCCATGAGCAGATTGCGCAAAGCCTGTTCCCGGTCGGCGAACTGGAAAAACCGCAGGTGCGTAAGATTGCTGAAGATCTTGGTCTGGTCACCGCGAAGAAAAAAGACTCTACCGGCATTTGCTTCATTGGCGAACGTAAATTCCGCGAGTTCCTAGGCCGTTATCTCCCGGCGCAACCGGGCAAAATCATTACCGTCGATGGCGATGAAATTGGTGAGCACCAGGGGCTGATGTATCACACTCTCGGTCAGCGTAAAGGTCTGGGTATCGGTGGCACCAAAGAAGGTACCGAAGAACCGTGGTATGTGGTGGACAAAGACGTCGAAAACAACATTCTGGTTGTCGCTCAGGGCCATGAACACCCGCGGCTGATGTCTGTCGGGTTGATTGCCCAGCAGTTGCACTGGGTCGATCGCGAACCATTCACCGGCACTATGCGTTGCACGGTAAAAACCCGCTATCGCCAGACCGATATCCCTTGCACCGTCAAGGCGCTGGACGATGATCGCATTGAAGTGATTTTCGATGAACCGGTTGCCGCCGTGACGCCGGGCCAGTCTGCCGTCTTCTATAACGGTGAAGTGTGCCTCGGTGGCGGTATTATTGAGCAGCGTCTGCCGCTGCCGGTCTGATTATTATCTTTACTTAAAACAAGGAAGCAGTGAACGTGGCAAAGAATTACTATGACATCACCCTCGCCCTGGCCGGTATTTGTCAGTCGGCACGCCTGGTGCAACAACTCGCTCACCAGGGGCATTGTGATGCCGATGCGCTACACGTCTCACTCAACAGTATTATTGATATGAACCCCAGCTCGACGCTGGCGGTTTTTGGCGGTAGCGAAGCCAACCTGCGCGTCGGGCTGGAAACCCTGCTCGACGTGCTCAATGCCAGCAGTCGCCAGGGCTTAAACGCCGAATTAACCCGCTACACACTCAGCTTGATGGTGCTTGAGCGCAAACTCTCCTCAGCGAAAGGCGCGCTCGACACTCTGGGCAACCGGATCAACGGCCTGCAACGCCAGCTCGAACACTTCGATTTACAGTCCGAAACGCTGATGAGCGCGATGGCTGCTATCTATGTTGATGTGATTAGCCCGCTTGGCCCGCGCATTCAGGTCACCGGTTCCCCTGCTGTACTGCAAAGCCCACAAGTGCAGGCGAAAGTTCGCGCAACCCTGCTGGCAGGCATTCGCGCCGCCGTGCTCTGGCACCAGGTCGGCGGCGGACGTCTGCAACTGATGTTTTCTCGTAATCGCCTGACCACTCAGGCAAAACAAATTCTTGCTCATTTAACCCCGGAGTTGTGATCTATGGAATTATCCTCACTGACCGCCGTTTCCCCTGTCGATGGACGCTACGGCGATAAAGTCAGCGCGCTGCGCGGGATTTTCAGCGAATATGGTTTGCTGAAATTCCGTGTACAAGTTGAAGTACGTTGGCTGCAAAAACTGGCCGCGCACGCAGCGATCAAGGAAGTTCCTGCTTTTGCTGCCGACGCAATCGGTTACCTTGATGCAATCGTCGCCAGTTTCAGCGAAGAAGATGCGGCGCGCATCAAAACTATCGAGCGTACCACTAACCACGACGTTAAAGCGGTTGAGTATTTCCTGAAAGAAAAAGTGGCGGAGATCCCGGAACTGCACGCGGTTTCTGAATTCATCCACTTTGCCTGTACTTCGGAAGATATCAATAACCTCTCCCACGCATTAATGCTGAAAACCGCGCGTGATGAAGTGATCCTGCCATACTGGCGTCAACTGATTGATGGCATTAAAGATCTCGCCGTTCAGTATCGCGATATCCCGCTGCTGTCTCGTACCCACGGTCAGCCAGCCACGCCGTCAACCATCGGTAAAGAGATGGCAAACGTCGCCTACCGTATGGAGCGCCAGTACCGCCAGCTTAACCAGGTGGAGATCCTCGGCAAAATCAACGGCGCGGTCGGTAACTATAACGCCCACATCGCCGCTTACCCGGAAGTTGACTGGCATCAGTTCAGCGAAGAGTTCGTCACCTCGCTGGGTATTCAGTGGAACCCGTACACCACCCAGATCGAACCGCACGACTACATTGCCGAACTGTTTGATTGCGTTGCGCGCTTCAACACTATTCTGATCGACTTTGACCGTGACGTCTGGGGTTATATCGCCCTTAACCACTTCAAACAGAAAACCATTGCTGGTGAGATTGGTTCTTCCACCATGCCGCATAAAGTTAACCCGATCGACTTCGAAAACTCCGAAGGGAATCTGGGCCTTTCCAACGCGGTATTGCAGCATCTGGCAAGCAAACTGCCGGTTTCCCGCTGGCAGCGTGACCTGACCGACTCTACCGTGCTGCGTAACCTCGGCGTGGGTATCGGTTATGCCTTGATTGCATATCAATCCACCCTGAAAGGCGTGAGCAAACTGGAAGTGAACCGTGACCATCTGCTGGATGAACTGGATCACAACTGGGAAGTGCTGGCTGAACCAATCCAGACAGTTATGCGTCGCTATGGCATCGAAAAACCGTACGAGAAGCTGAAAGAGCTGACTCGCGGTAAGCGCGTTGACGCCGAAGGCATGAAGCAGTTTATCGATGGTCTGGCGTTGCCAGAAGAAGAGAAAGCCCGCCTGAAAGCGATGACGCCGGCTAACTATATTGGTCGAGCTATCACGATGGTTGATGAGCTGAAATAAACCTCGTATCAGTGCCGGATGGCGATGCTGTCCGGCCTGCTTATTAAGATTATCCGCTTTTTATTTTTTCACTTTACCTCCCCTCCCCGCTGGTTTATTTAATGTTTACCCCCATAACCACATAATCGCGTTACACTATTTTAATAATTAAGACAGGGAGAAATAAAAATGCGCGTACTGGTTGTTGAAGACAATGCGTTGTTACGTCACCACCTTAAAGTTCAGATTCAGGATGCTGGCCATCAGGTCGATGACGCAGAAGATGCCAAAGAAGCCGATTATTATCTCAATGAACATATACCGGATATTGCGATTGTCGATCTCGGATTGCCAGACGAGGACGGTCTGTCACTGATTCGCCGCTGGCGTAGCAACGATGTTTCACTGCCGATTCTGGTATTAACCGCCCGTGAAAGCTGGCAGGACAAAGTCGAAGTATTAAGTGCCGGTGCTGATGATTATGTGACTAAACCGTTTCATATTGAAGAGGTGATGGCGCGAATGCAGGCATTAATGCGGCGTAATAGCGGTCTGGCTTCACAGGTCATTTCGCTCCCCCCGTTTCAGGTTGATCTCTCTCGCCGTGAATTATCTATTAATGACGAAGTGATCAAACTGACCGCGTTCGAATACACCATTATGGAAACGTTGATACGCAATAATGGCAAAGTGGTCAGCAAAGATTCGTTAATGCTACAACTCTATCCGGATGCGGAGCTGCGGGAAAGCCATACCATTGATGTACTGATGGGACGTCTGCGCAAAAAAATTCAGGCACAATATCCGCAAGAAGTGATTACCACCGTTCGCGGCCAGGGCTATCTGTTCGAATTGCGCTGATGAAAAAATTACTGCGTCTTTTTTTCCCGCTCTCGCTGCGGGTACGTTTTCTGTTGGCAACGGCAGCGGTAGTACTGGTGCTTTCGCTTGCCTACGGAATGGTCGCGCTGATCGGTTATAGCGTCAGTTTCGATAAAACTACGTTTCGGCTGTTACGTGGCGAAAGCAATCTGTTCTATACCCTTGCGAAGTGGGAAAACAATAAGTTGCATGTCGAGTTACCAGAAAATATCGACAAGCAAAGCCCCACCATGACGCTAATTTATGATGAGAACGGGCAGCTTTTATGGGCGCAACGTGACGTGCCCTGGCTGATGAAGATGATCCAGCCTGACTGGCTGAAATCGAATGGTTTTCATGAAATTGAAGCGGATGTTAACGATACCAGCCTCTTGCTGAGTGGAGATCATTCGATACAGCAACAGTTGCAGGAAGTGCGGGAAGATGACGACGACGCGGAGATGACCCACTCGGTGGCGGTAAACGTCTACCCGGCAACATCGCGAATGCCAAAGTTAACCATTGTGGTGGTGGATACCATTCCGGTGGAGCTAAAAAGTTCCTATATGGTCTGGAGCTGGTTTATCTATGTGCTCTCAGCCAATCTGCTGTTAGTGATCCCGCTGCTGTGGGTCGCCGCCTGGTGGAGTTTACGCCCCATCGAAGCCCTGGCAAAAGAAGTCCGCGAACTGGAAGAACATAACCGCGAATTGCTCAATCCAGCCACAACGCGAGAACTGACCAGTCTGGTACGAAACCTGAACCGATTGTTAAAAAGTGAACGCGAACGTTACGACAAATACCGTACGACGCTCACCGACCTGACCCATAGTCTGAAAACGCCACTGGCGGTGCTGCAAAGTACGCTGCGTTCTCTGCGTAGTGAAAAGATGAGCGTCAGTGATGCTGAGCCGGTAATGCTGGAGCAAATCAGCCGCATTTCACAGCAAATTGGCTACTACCTGCATCGTGCCAGTATGCGCGGCGGGACATTGCTCAGCCGCGAGCTGCATCCGGTCGCCCCACTGCTGGACAATCTCACCTCAGCGCTGAACAAAGTGTATCAACGCAAAGGGGTCAATATCTCTCTCGATATTTCGCCAGAGATCAGCTTTGTCGGTGAGCAGAACGATTTTGTCGAGGTGATGGGCAACGTGCTGGATAATGCCTGTAAATATTGCCTCGAGTTTGTCGAAATTTCTGCAAGGCAAACCGACGAGCATCTCTATATTGTGGTCGAGGATGATGGCCCCGGTATTCCATTAAGCAAGCGAGAGGTCATTTTCGACCGTGGTCAACGGGTTGATACTTTACGCCCTGGGCAAGGTGTGGGGCTGGCGGTAGCCCGCGAAATCACCGAGCAATATGAGGGTAAAATCGTCGCCGGAGATAGCATGCTTGGCGGTGCGCGGATGGAGGTGATTTTTGGTCGCCAGCATTCTACGCCGAAAGATGAATAAATATGTCCATACTTCACGCATTACGTTAAGCATCCGTTATAATCGGTTGCAGATACCAGCCTGTGGATGCTTAACATGGAATACCAACTCACTCTTAACTGGCCCGATTTTCTTGAACGTCACTGGCAGAAACGCCCGGTGGTGTTAAAACGCGGCTTTAATAATTTTATTGACCCGATCTCTCCAGACGAGTTGGCGGGTCTGGCGATGGAAAGCGAAGTCGACAGTCGACTGGTCAGTCACCAGGATGGCAAATGGCAGGTCAGCCACGGTCCGTTCGAAAGCTACGATCATCTCGGTGAAACTAACTGGTCATTGTTAGTGCAAGCAGTAAATCACTGGCATGAGCCGACCGCCGCGCTGATGCGACCGTTCCGTGAACTACCGGACTGGCGTATTGATGATCTGATGATCTCTTTTTCTGTACCTGGCGGCGGCGTCGGCCCGCATCTCGATCAGTACGACGTGTTTATCATTCAGGGTACCGGACGTCGTCGCTGGCGAGTGGGCGAAAAGCTGCAAATGAAACAGCACTGCCCACACCCGGATCTGTTACAGGTCGATCCGTTCGAAGCCATCATCGATGAAGAGCTGGAGCCTGGCGATATTCTTTATATTCCGCCAGGATTCCCGCATGAAGGCTACGCGCTGGAAAATGCGATGAACTATTCCGTGGGTTTTCGCGCGCCAAATACGCGGGAATTAATTAGCGGATTTGCCGATTATGTGCTGCAACGTGAACTGGGCGGCAACTACTACAGCGATCCGGATGTTCCACCTCGCGCTCATCCTGCGGACGTTCTGCCGCAAGAAATGGATAAACTGCGTGAGATGATGCTCGAATTGATCAACCAGCCGGAACACTTTAAGCAATGGTTTGGCGAGTTTATATCCCAGTCACGTCATGAACTGGATATCGCGCCGCCGGAACCGCCTTATCAGCCAGATGAAATCTACGATGCGCTGAAACAAGGTGATGTGCTGGTGCGCCTGGGTGGTCTGCGCGTATTGCGCATTGGCGACGACGTGTATGCCAATGGTGAGAAGATCGATTCCCCGCACCGTCCGGCACTGGATGCACTCGCCAGCAACATTGCGCTGACCGCGGAGAATTTTGGCGATGCGCTGGAAGATCCGTCATTCCTCGCGATGCTCGCGGCGCTGGTCAATAGCGGATACTGGTTCTTCGAAGGGTAAGTTTGGATTTAAGCCGGATGCGGCATCACATGCCGCATCCCTTTTCGCTTACTTCCGTTGCGCCGTTAACTCGGCAATACGGACGATCACCTGCACCGCTTTTTCCATACCTTCCAGAGTCACAAACTCATGCTTACCATGATAGTTGTAACCGCCAGTGAACAGGTTCGGGCACGGTAATCCCATAAACGACAACTGCGCGCCGTCGGTACCGCCGCGGATCGGTTTCAGTTCCGGTTCAATATCGCAGTCACGCATCGCCTGCTGGGCGATATCGAGAATATGCGGATGCTCAACCACTTTCTCGCGCATATTGTAGTAACTGTCTTCAATCACCAGTTCAATGTAGCAATCAGGATGTAACCCTTTGCCCACTTTTTTGGCGATCTCCATCATTTTACGTTTACGCGCTTCAAACTGTTTACGGTCGAAATCACGGATGATGTAGTGCATATCGGCTCGGTCAACGGTGCCTTTCATGCTCGCCAGGTGATAGAAACCTTCATAGCCTTCTGTCATTTCCGGGCTTTCATCCGCCGGAACTTCCGCATGAATACGTGCCGCCAGCGACAGCGCATTTACCATCACTCCTTTCGCCGTGCCCGGATGAACATTGTTACCGACAATTTTGATATTGACCGATGCGGCGTTGAAGTTTTCAAACTCCAGTTCGCCTACGCCACCACCGTCAACAGTGTAAGCCCAGCGGGCATCGAAGGCATCAACATCAAAATGTTTCGCCCCTTTGCCCACTTCTTCATCCGGGGTAAAGGCGACGCGAATATCACCATGCGGAATGTTTTTCTGTTGCAATACCGCCAGCGCGGTCATGATTTCTGCAATACCGGCTTTGTCATCGGCACCTAACAAGGTTTTACCATCGGTGGTAATCAACGTCTGACCCAGTAGCTGATGCAGCACCGGGAACATAACCGGTGATAAAACTTCATCGCCGATACCCAGCGCAATATCGCCACCGCGATAGTTTTCAACAATTTGCGGATTAACATTTTTGCCGCTGCAATCCGGTGAGGTATCCACATGAGAAATAAAGCCAATCGCCGGGATATCGCCAGGGACGTTAGCCGGTAACGTCGCCATCAAAGTGCCCTTCTCACTTAAGGTCACATTGATAAGCCCCATTTCTTCGAGCTGCTCTTTCAGCAGATGCAATAACTTCCATTGGCCTTCCGTGCTGGGAACCTGTCTCACCCCTGCTTTTGATTGGGTATCCAGAGACACGTAGTTCAAAAATCGCTCAAGTAGTTTATCCATGTAGTCACCCTCACTTTTTGTGACAACATTATTAAGAAGCAAGAAAAGACAAATATTGCGTCAGGTCACTTTTACCCCTGCAAGCGGGAATATTTATCAGCATTACCTTAATGAATATAAAGCTAAGCCAGTAATTCACAACAAAGATTGGCGATTCAAGCGGTTTGCCGTAGAATTACCGCCCTCATTAAGAGTCACCAAGGTGGTTAACCACAAACCCCGCATCGGTAAGCCATCCGTTGCGTTTACATGGGACAGAGTAAAAAATTGAATAAACAACCGAGTTCGCTTTCACCGCTGGTGCAATTGGCGGGAATTCGCAAATGCTTTGATGGTAAAGAGGTCATTCCCCAGCTGGATCTGACTATCAACAATGGCGAGTTCCTCACGCTGCTTGGCCCTTCTGGCTGCGGTAAAACAACCGTTCTTCGCCTGATTGCAGGTCTGGAAACTGTTGATTCCGGACGCATCATGCTGGATAACGAGGACATCACCCACGTTCCGGCGGAAAACCGCTATGTGAACACTGTTTTCCAAAGCTACGCACTTTTCCCCCACATGACCGTGTTCGAAAATGTGGCCTTTGGGTTGCGCATGCAAAAAACCCCCGCTGCTGAAATTACGCCCCGCGTGATGGAAGCCCTGCGGATGGTGCAACTGGAAACCTTCGCTCAACGTAAACCGCATCAGCTCTCTGGTGGTCAACAGCAACGCGTCGCCATTGCTCGCGCGGTGGTTAACAAGCCTCGTCTGTTGTTGCTGGATGAGTCGCTCTCAGCGCTGGATTACAAACTGCGTAAGCAAATGCAGAACGAGCTGAAAGCGTTACAGCGTAAGCTTGGTATTACCTTCGTCTTTGTCACTCACGATCAGGAAGAAGCGCTCACCATGTCAGACAGGATTGTGGTGATGCGCGAGGGTCGTATTGAGCAAGATGGTACACCGCGCGAAATTTACGAAGAGCCGAAAAACCTGTTTGTTGCCGGCTTCATTGGCGAAATCAATATGTTTAACGCCACTGTCATCGAACGTCTAGACGAGCAGCGCGTACGCGCCAACGTTGAAGGCCGCGAATGTAATATCTACGTTAACTTCGCCGTTGAACCGGGGCAAAAACTGCATGTTCTGCTGCGCCCGGAAGACTTACGTGTTGAAGAGATTAACGACGACAACCACGCTGAAGGGCTGATTGGTTACGTTCGTGAGCGTAACTACAAAGGCATGACGCTGGAGTCGGTTGTTGAACTGGAAAATGGCAAGATGGTGATGGTCAGCGAATTCTTCAATGAAGACGACCCTGACTTTGACCACTCTCTCGACCAAAAAATGGCCATTAATTGGGTAGAAAGCTGGGAGGTCGTACTGGCTGATGAAGAACACAAGTAAGTTCCAGAATGTAGTGATTGTCACTATTGTCGGTTGGCTTGTGTTGTTTGTCTTTCTGCCCAACCTGATGATCATTGGCACCAGCTTTTTGACCCGCGACGACGCCAGTTTCGTCAAAATGGTCTTTACGCTGGATAACTACACGCGTCTGCTCGATCCGCTCTATTTTGAAGTGCTATTGCACTCGCTGAATATGGCGCTGATCGCCACCCTCGCCTGCCTGGTGCTGGGCTACCCGTTTGCCTGGTTTCTGGCGAAGCTACCACACAAGGTGCGTCCGCTGCTGCTGTTTCTGCTGATTGTTCCCTTCTGGACCAACTCACTGATTCGCATCTACGGGCTGAAAATTTTCCTCAGCACCAAAGGCTATCTCAACGAGTTTTTGCTCTGGCTGGGCGTTATCGACACACCAATTCGTATCATGCTCACGCCCAGTGCGGTGATTATCGGTCTGGTTTACATTCTGCTACCGTTTATGGTGATGCCGCTGTACTCCAGTATCGAAAAACTGGATAAGCCGTTGCTTGAGGCGGCGCGCGATCTCGGTGCCAGCAAGTTACAGACTTTTATCCGTATCATTATTCCACTGACGATGCCGGGAATTATTGCCGGATGTCTGCTGGTGATGCTGCCAGCGATGGGCCTGTTCTATGTGTCCGACCTGATGGGCGGTGCGAAAAACCTGCTGATCGGTAACGTCATCAAGGTACAGTTCCTCAATATTCGTGACTGGCCGTTTGGTGCAGCCACCAGCATTACGCTGACTATCGTAATGGGCCTGATGTTGCTGGTTTACTGGCGCGCTTCTCGTCTGCTGAATAAAAAGGTGGAACTCGAATGATCGGTCGACTGCTTCGCGGCGGTTTTATGACCGCTATCTACGCGTACCTGTATATCCCAATCATTATTTTGATTGTGAACTCCTTTAACAGCTCGCGCTTTGGCATCAACTGGCAGGGTTTTACCACCAAATGGTATAGCCTGCTGATGAACAACGACAGCCTGTTACAGGCAGCGCAGCATTCACTAACAATGGCGGTGTTTTCGGCGACATTTGCTACGCTTATCGGTTCACTGACGGCAGTTGCGCTGTACCGTTATCGCTTTCGTGGTAAGCCGTTCGTTAGTGGAATGCTGTTTGTGGTGATGATGTCACCAGATATCGTGATGGCGATTTCGCTGCTGGTGCTGTTTATGCTGCTGGGTATTCAGCTTGGCTTCTGGTCGCTGCTGTTCTCGCATATCACCTTCTGCCTGCCATTTGTGGTGGTGACAGTGTATTCGCGCCTGAAAGGTTTTGACGTGCGAATGCTGGAAGCGGCGAAAGATCTCGGTGCCAGCGAATTTACCATTCTGCGAAAAATCATTCTGCCACTGGCAATGCCAGCGGTGGCGGCGGGCTGGGTGTTAAGCTTTACCCTGTCGATGGACGATGTAGTAGTTTCTTCGTTCGTCACCGGACCAAGTTATGAAATTCTGCCGTTAAAAATTTATTCGATGGTCAAAGTCGGCGTATCGCCGGAAGTTAACGCGCTGGCAACCATATTACTGGTGCTGTCGCTGGTGATGGTTATTGCCAGCCAGCTTATTGCTCGTGATAAAACGAAAGGTAACACAGGGGACGTTAAATGAAAAAATGGTCACGCCACCTGCTCGCGGCGGGTGCTCTGGCACTGGGCATGAGCGCCGCTCACGCCGATGACAACAACACGCTGTATTTCTACAACTGGACCGAGTACGTGCCGCCAGGACTGCTTGAACAGTTCACCAAAGAAACCGGTATTAAGGTTATCTATTCGACTTACGAGTCGAACGAAACCATGTATGCCAAGCTGAAAACGTACAAAGACGGTGCCTATGACCTGGTGGTTCCTTCAACCTATTACGTCGATAAAATGCGTAAAGAAGGGATGATCCAGAAGATCGACAAGTCGAAGTTAACGAACTTCAGCAATCTCGATCCAGACATGCTCAATAAGCCGTTTGACCCGAATAACGATTACTCCATTCCGTATATCTGGGGTGCGACGGCGATTGGTGTTAACGGTGATGCGGTGGATCCGAAATCTGTCACCAGCTGGGCCGATCTGTGGAAGCCTGAGTACAAAGGCAGCCTGCTGTTGACCGACGATGCCCGTGAAGTGTTCCAGATGGCGCTGCGTAAGCTGGGCTACTCCGGTAACACCACCGATCCGAAAGAGATTGAAGCTGCATATAACGAGCTGAAAAAACTGATGCCAAACGTGGCAGCCTTTAACTCCGATAACCCGGCTAACCCGTACATGGAAGGCGAAGTTAACCTCGGCATGATCTGGAACGGTTCTGCTTTCGTTGCACGCCAGGCGGGTACGCCAATTGACGTGGTATGGCCGAAAGAAGGCGGCATTTTCTGGATGGACAGCCTGGCGATCCCGGCAAATGCCAAAAACAAAGAAGGCGCGCTGAAATTGATCAACTTCCTGCTGCGCCCGGATGTGGCAAAACAGGTTGCCGAAACTATCGGTTATCCAACGCCAAACCTTGCGGCGCGTAAGCTGTTAAGCCCGGAAGTGGCGAACGATAAAACGCTCTACCCGGATGCTGAAACCATTAAAAATGGCGAATGGCAGAATGACGTTGGCGCAGCCAGCAGCATTTATGAAGAGTATTATCAGAAGCTGAAAGCAGGACGTTAATTCAGCAAGCGGGCGGTGGTATTACCGCCCGTTTTTTAGTTAGCAAGGATGTGGCTAATGAGTCAGGACAGTAAAGTTTTCTTTCGTATATTCCTCGGTATCGGTCTGGTACTGATCCTCATTTCTGTTGTTGTCTTTTATAACCAGTTCACCTATAGCAAAGACGCGATTCATACCGAAGGCGTCATTGTTGATACCGTCTGGCACTCCAGTCATTCTCATCGCACGGGTAAAGATGGTTCGTGGTATCCCGTCGTTGCCTTTCGACCGACGCCAGATTACACGCTAATTTTCAATTCGAGTATCGGCAGCGATTTTTATGAAGACAGCGAAGGCGATAAAGTTAATGTTTATTATTCTCCCGGGCATCCTGAAAAGGCTGAGATAAATAACCCGTGGGTTAATTTTTTTAAATGGGGGTTTATCGGCATTATGGGCGTTATTTTTATCGCCGTCGGTTTATTAATAAGTATGCCCTCCTCTAAAAAATCACGCAGGAAACGGAAGTCCCGCCCATGAAAAAATTCATTATACTGCTCAGTTTACTGATACTCCTGCCTCTGACAGCAGCCAGCAAGCCATTAATTCCAATAATGAAGACACTTTTTACGGACGTTACCGGTATTGTACCAGATGCTGAAGAGATCGCGCATAAAGCCGAGCTTTTTCGCCAACAAACGGGAATTGCACTGTTTATTGTGATTTTACCCGACATTAATAATGAAGCCAGTCTCAGACAAAATGGTAAAGCGATGCTGGCGCATGCGTCATCTTCATTGAGTAATGTAAAAGGAAGTGTTCTGTTACTATTTACTACCCGCGAACCACGGTTAATTATGATCACCAACGGCCAGGTTGAAAGTGGTCTGGACGATAAACATCTCGGCCTTCTGATAGAAAATCACACGCTGGCTTATTTAAATGCAGATCTCTGGTATCAGGGAATCAATAATGCATTGGCTGTTCTACAAGCACAGATATTAAAACAATCGACGCCGCCACTAACGTATTATCCGCATCCAGGACAACAGCATGAAAATGCTCCCCCCGGCAGCACCAACACATTAGGTTTTATCGCCTGGGCTGCGACGTTTATCTTATTTTCCAGGATCTTTTACTACACGACTCGTTTTATTTATGCGTTAAAATTTGCAGTGGCGATGACTATTGCCAATATGGGTTATCAGGCTTTATGTTTGTATATCGATAATAGCTTTGCGATTACCAGAATATCGCCACTCTGGGCAGGGCTAATTGGTGTCTGTACGTTTATTGCCGCATTGTTATTGACGAGTAAACGATAAAAGAGGCCGGAAAAGTGCGCGTGTATTATGCCGGATGGGGCGCGAACGCCTTATCCGGCCCACAAAACCCGCAAATTCAATTAATTGCGTCCCCTTGCAGGCCTGATAAGCGTAGTGCATCAGGCAATGCTTCCCGCTTTTAATCCCTTCAGCAACTTTTCAACAAACTCAGGCACCACCTGGCTTGCCGGGCCGTAATATTTCTCGGCAAATTCATTACCAACCTGACTCGGTTCAAGATTCAGTTCCACGGTGTGCGCGCCATGCAGTTTCGCTTCGTGAACAAACCCAGCCGCCGGATAAACATGCCCGGATGTGCCAATGGCAATGAAAATATCGGCCATCGACAACGCCATATAAATTTCATCCATGCCGAGTGGCATTTCGCCAAACCACACTACATGCGGGCGCAAGGGTGCCGGAAACTGGCAACAATGGCATTTATCTTCTGGGGTAACGTCTCCTGTCCAGTCGAGAACCTGACCACTTTGTGAACAACGCACTTTCAGCAGTTCCCCATGCATATGAATCACATTGGTATTACCTGCGCGTTCATGCAGGTTGTCGATATTCTGCGTCACCAGCAAAAAGCGATCGCCGAGGGCGTCTTGCAGTTTAGCCAGCGCAAGATGCGCGGCGTTAGGCTGAATTTCTGGCTGCTGCAGCTGTCGACGACGGGCGTTATAAAACGCTTGCACCAGTTCAGGATCGCGATCGAAACCTTCCGGCGTTGCCACATCTTCAACCCGATGTTCTTCCCACAGGCCATCTGCGGCGCGAAAGGTACGAATACCTGATTCCGCAGAAATTCCTGCCCCTGTCAGTACGAGTACTCTTGGTTTTTCCATTGCTTCCGGCACCACTTTATCTCTGAAAAAAATACGCTGACGCAAACGCTCGCGCAGGCGGCGTTTATTTTTACGAAAACGACTTAACCGATGACCCCGACGCGACAGCATAGCAACCTCTGTTGTTTAATCGGTTAGATGTAGGAAGGCCGCACCACGCATTCCTCCCGCATCACCGTGGCGCGCGCGTTCAATGCGCGGAACACGAGCTACAGGTAAGAGATGACGAGGCAGCCTGTCCGCCAGTTGCGTTGTGATTGCCGGGAAATTCGATAAGCCACCACCAATGACGACCAGGTCAGGGTCAACAATGGTCAGGATATTTCCCAGACAAACCGCTAATAAATCCAGATAACGCTCAACGTGCGCCCTTGCCTGCTCATCGCCTTGATCATAAAGCGCAATAATTTCGGGAGCCTGCAACGGTTGATGATAATAGTGTTGATACAGCCACGCAAAACCGCGACCAGACAGATAATTTTCAATGCAGCCATGCTGACCACAGCCGCAGCGGCGTAACGGGAAATCCAACCCCATCATGGTTAACGCATCAACCGGCAGACGCATATGGCCAAACTCGCCGGTAATGTAGCTTTTACCGGTAATCGGTTTGCCGTTGAAAATCAGCCCGCCGCCAACGCCGGTGCCGAGAATCAACCCCATCACCAGTGGATATTGAGTAAATTCATCATCCCAGGCTTCTGAAAGGGCAAAACAGTTGGCATCGTTATCAAGGCGTACATCGCGATCAAGACGTGCGCTCAGGTCGGCACGCAGCGGTTTACCGCTGGCAGCGGGGACATTGGCGGCATACAGCGTACCATCTTCTGTTTCCGGCATTCCCGGAATACCGATGCCGACAGAACCTTTACAGCCAAAACGTTGGTCAGCTTCAGCTACCAGCTCACACACTGCATCTAAAAATGCGTCATAGCTGTCACGCGGTGTCGGCACCCGCTTTTCCCACTGCAACTGCCGACCGCTATCAAACACGCCAAGCGCAATTTTTGTTCCACCAATATCAAACCCGTAATACATTGCCGCTCCTTGTTTTAATGTACTGCCTTTACTGGCCGCTAAGGACTCGCGCAGGGTCAATATTACTGGCGCGCCGCGCCGGATACCAACTTGCCAAAAGACTCAGCAACAATGCTGTGACCAGTACGTAGAAGACGTCCAGCCAGTGCAATTCCGATGGCAGGAAATCAATAAAATAGATATCGCTGGAGAGGAACTGATGACCGATCAACTTTTCAATCCACTCAATAATCGGGGTAAGTTGCAGTGAAACCACTACGCCGATAATCACACCACACAGGCTGCCGAACAGCCCTGCCAGCAATCCATACCAGACAAAGATGGCGCGAATTAAACCATCTTTCGCCCCCAGCGTTCTTAATACTGCGATATCGCCACTCTTGTCTTTCACCGCCATCACTAAGGTGGAGACGATGTTGAAACAGGCCACGCCAATCACCAGTACCATCGCCAGATACATAATGGCGCGGATCATTTGGATATCGCGATACATATAGCCGTAAGTACCAATCCAGCTTTTAATATAAACATAGCTGTTGGTCACTTCACCCGCATCGCGTACCAGCTTATTGGCGTTGAAAACATCCGTCATTTTAAGGGCAATACCTGACACGCTGGAACCCATATCAAGATATTGTTGGGCATCCGCCAGCGGGATCATGGCAAAACTGTGATCGAGTTGACCACTCAACTGCAAAATACCGGCAACGTGCAAACGCACACGTTTTGGCTGCATCAGTTTATGCTCGGGATTCGAGTTGGGGATCATAATCGACACCCAATCCCCCTGCTTCACTTTCAGCGCATCCGCCACGCCTTTGCCGATGATAATTTGCTGTTCGCCCGCTTTAAAATTGCGCCACGCATCGCCCTGGACAAACGAGGGTAATGCGCTCAGACGCTGTTCCTGTTGCGGGTTAACGCCCTTCACCTGGATTGCGCGAAGATTCGCGCCACTTTCCACCAGCCCGGTGAAATTGATATACGGCGCGGCAGCGGCAATACCCGGCACTTTTTGCACGTGATCCAGTGCTTCCTGCCAGTTAGTCCACGGCTGATCCACCGCCTCGATTTCACCATGCGGCACCACCGCCAGAATACGGTTGTTCAGTTCGCGTTCAAAGCCGTTCATCGCGCTTAAGCCGACGATCAATACCGCCACGCCGAGGGCAATGCCAATGGTAGAAATAACGGAGATCAGCGACACCATGCCGCCGCGCCGCCGTCCGCGACTAAAACGCAGGCCAATTAATAACGATAAAGGCATCGCCATTACTCCGCCCCCATCAGGCTCAGTTCCGCCGTCAGACGACCATCACGCATTTCTAACTGGCGGCTCATACGTTTCGCCAGTTGCAGGTCGTGAGTAACCACCAGGAAGGCGGTGCCCTGCAAGCGATTCAATTCCCCAAGCAACTGGAAGATGCTGTCGGCGTTACGCGCATCGAGGTTACCGGTAGGTTCATCCGCCAGTACCAGGCGCGGGTTATTCACCAGCGCACGGGCAATCGCCACACGCTGGCGTTCGCCGCCAGAAAGTTCAGATGGGCGGTGATTCGCACGATGATCCAGCCCCACCGCTTTTAACATCTCAAGTGCACGGCTGTTGATTTCAGCGGGCTTTTTCTTGCCAATCAGCAGCGGCATAGCCACGTTTTCCAGGGCGGTAAAATCCGGCAGCAGGTGGTGAAACTGATAAATAAAGCCCAGCTTCTGGTTGCGCAGCTCTGCTTTCGCCGCCGAAGACAGTTTGCTCATCGGTTGACCGTTAAAGATCACATCGCCGGAGGTTGGCGTATCCAGCCCGCCCAACAAGTGCAGCAAGGTGCTTTTACCGGAACCAGAGCTACCGACGATCGCCATCATTTCACCTTCGCCGACGCTGAAACTGACATTGTGCAGCACATCGGTTTGCACACTGCCTTCCTGATAGCGTTTGCACAGGTTGTCGCATTGCAACAGGATCTTATTCATAACGTAAAGCCTCAGCGGGTTGAGTGGCGGCAGCGCGCCATGAAGGGTAAAGCGTAGACAGCAGCGCGATAGCCATCGCCACCAGCGCAATAACAATGACCTGTAAAGGTTCGATAGCGACCGGCAGCGCCGCGCCATCAAGCAGGACGCCGATTATCGGCATCAGATTATTTAACTGGCTGGCAAGCAGGGCGCCAAGCGCCGCTCCGAGGATCGCACCGATAATCCCGGCGCTGGCCCCTTGCACCATAAAGACCATCATGATTTGTCGCGGAGTTAAGCCTTGCGTTTGCAGGATCGCTACTTCGCCCTGCTTCTCCATTACCATCAGCCCTAGTGAGGTAATAATGTTAAACGCCGCAACGGCGACAATCAGGCTCAGCAGTAAACCCATCATATTTTTTTCCATGCGTACGGCCTGGAACAACTCGCCTTTACGATCACGCCAGTCCTGCCATTTGCTGCCTTCAGGCAGTTTTTGCTGACTTAATGAGTCGACTTTCAGCGGCTCATCCAGCCACAAACGCCAGCCGGTAATATTGCCTGCCGGATAACGCATCAGACGCGAGGCATCCTCAATATTCACCAGCATTTCATTGCCATCGACTTCACTGTTGGCGGCGAAAGTGCCAACCACATTGAACAGGCGCTGACTTGGAATACGCCCCATCGGCGTGAACTGGCTGGCAGATGGTACCATCATGCGGATTTGATCACCGCGATTAACGCCTAGCTGTGAGGCAAGTTGTTCGCCGAGGATGACATTATATTTCCCCGGCTCGAGGTCAGTTTGTTTCACATTGACCAGATACGGCGTTAGTGGATCTTTTTGCGCCGGGTCGATACCGAGCATCACCCCGACCGCCACGCTGCGCGCGCTTTGCAGTACCACATCACCGGTAGTAATAGGTGCGACGCGATTAACGCCGTCCAGTTTGACTGCCGTTTCTGGGAGTTGCTGCGGGTTAAGAGAGCCATGCTCAGAAGAGAGAATTGCCTGTGGCATCAGGCCAAGGATGTTGTTTTGCAGCTCGCGCTCAAAGCCGTTCATCACTGACAATACTGTGACCAGCGCCATCACCCCGAGGGTAATGCCGATGGTAGAAAGCCAGGAGACGAAACGACCGAAGCGATCCGCTGCACGCCCACGCATGTAACGCAGGCCAATAAATAGAGCGACAGGTTGGTACATGAAATCCGTCTGGTTGCTGTAGCAAAGACACGAGTATATAAGCGAAAGCAAGATGGGTAAACGTCTGAACTGTAAGTGATCGTCAGGGCTAATCTGAAAAGCCCCCGTGAATCAATCGGCTAAATTGCCATGTTTTATCATCAATCTTGCCGCCTGATCTTAATCTGAAAAATCATCCAATACAGACAGATACCCATTACACATAGGGTCATAACCCGCAGGATCAACCGCATGTAAATTAAAAAAGAGCGTGTTGTCCTGATGAAACAAAAAGAGCTATGGATTAACCAGATCAAAGGGTTATGTATTTGTCTGGTGGTGATTTATCACTCGGTCATTACCTTTTATCCGCATCTGACCACTTTTCAGCATCCGTTATCGGAAGTCCTGAGCAAATGCTGGATCTATTTCAATCTTTACCTTGCACCCTTTCGTATGCCGGTTTTTTTCTTTATTTCCGGCTATTTGATTCGCCGCTATATCGACAGCGTACCGTGGGGAAATTGTCTCGATAAACGCATCTGGAGCATCTTTTGGGTGCTGGCGCTTTGGGGCGTGGTGCAGTGGCTGGCGTTAAGTGCGCTTAACCAGTGGCTGGCACCTGAGCGCGATTTAAGCAACGCTTCCAATGCCGCGTATGCCGATTCCACCGGTGAGTTCCTGCACGGGATGATCACAGCCAGCACCAGCTTGTGGTATCTGTATGCGTTAATTGTCTATTTCGTGGTATGTAAAATTTTTAGCCGTCTGGCGCTGCCACTATTCGCCTTGTTTGTACTGCTGAGTGTGGCGGTTAATTTCGTTCCCACGCCGTGGTGGGGAATGAACAGTGTGATCCGCAATTTGCCTTATTACAGCCTTGGCGCATGGTTTGGCGCAACATTAATGACCTGTGTTAAAGAGGTGCCGTTGCGCCGCCATCTGCTGATGGCTTCTTTGCTTACCGTTCTGGCGGTCGGTGCCTGGTTGTTTACTATCTCGCTGCTGTTGTCGCTGGTATCGATTGTGGTGATCATGAAGCTGTTTTATCAATACGAGCAACAATTCGGTATGCGCTCCACCAGCCTGCTGAATGTGATTGGCTCCAACACCATTGCTATCTACACCACCCATCGCATTCTGGTTGAAATATTCAGCTTAACTCTGCTTGCGCAAATGAACGCAGCACGCTGGTCGCCGCAAGTCGAACTGACACTCCTGCTGGGTTACCCCTTTGTTAGTTTGTTCATCTGTACTGTTGCGGGCTTGCTGGTAAGAAAACTTTCACAGCGCGCATTCAGCGATCTGTTGTTCTCCCCGCCTTCTCTGCCCGCGGCCATCAGTTACTCCCGCTAAGCCATCGCCCCAGCCGGGGCGATTCAATTTGCTAAACCATGTCGATTACGGATAATGAACAGCATTGCTTATCAGAGATATGACCCCATATGTTGAGGCATATCCTAACGAGAATCTGACAACCGTTATGCCTGAACAATATCGTTATACGCTGCCCGTCAAAGCGGGTGAGCAGCGTCTGCTGGGCGAGTTAACCGGCGCTGCCTGCGCGACGCTGGTAGCGGAAATTGCCGAACGTCACGCCGGTCCGGTGGTACTCATTGCACCAGATATGCAAAATGCTCTGCGTTTGCATGATGAAATCAGCCAGTTTACCGATCAAATGGTGATGAATCTGGCGGACTGGGAAACTCTTCCCTACGACAGTTTTTCGCCTCATCAGGACATTATCTCCTCGCGCCTTTCCACCCTTTACCAGCTACCGACGATGCAGCGTGGCGTACTGATTGTTCCGGTGAATACGCTTATGCAGCGCGTTTGCCCGCACAGTTTTCTTCACGGTCATGCGCTGGTGATGAAAAAAGGTCAGCGTCTGTCACGAGATGCATTAAGAACCCAACTGGACAGCGCCGGTTATCGCCATGTTGACCAGGTAATGGAGCACGGCGAATACGCCACGCGCGGCGCGTTGCTGGATCTCTTCCCGATGGGGAGTGAGCTGCCTTATCGTCTTGATTTCTTTGATGATGAAATCGACAGTCTGCGGGTGTTTGACGTCGACAGCCAGCGCACGCTGGAGGAAGTAGAAGCGATCAATCTGCTGCCCGCGCACGAATTTCCGACCGATAAAGCGGCAATTGAACTGTTCCGCAGCCAGTGGCGCGATACCTTCGAAGTGAAGCGCGATCCAGAACATATTTACCAGCAAGTGAGTAAAGGCACATTACCTGCCGGGATCGAGTACTGGCAGCCATTGTTCTTCAGCGAACCACTGCCGCCGCTGTTCAGTTATTTCCCTGCCAATACCTTGCTCGTGAATACTGGCGATCTGGAAACCAGTGCCGAACGTTTCCAGGCTGACACGCTGGCGCGTTTTGAGAATCGCGGCGTCGATCCGATGCGCCCGCTGTTGCCACCACAATCGCTCTGGCTGCGGGTGGACGAGCTCTTCTCAGAGCTGAAAAACTGGCCCCGGGTGCAGCTAAAAACTGAACATTTACCGACAAAAGCCGCGAATGCCAATTTAGGTTTCCAGAAACTGCCAGACCTGGCCGTTCAGACGCAACAAAAAGCGCCGCTGGATGCGCTGCGTAAGTTCCTCGAGACTTTCGACGGTCCGGTGGTGTTCTCGGTAGAAAGTGAAGGTCGCCGTGAAGCGCTGGGTGAACTGCTCGCACGAATTAAAATTGCTCCGCAACGCATTATGCGTCTTGATGAAGCCAGCGACCGTGGGCGTTATCTGATGATTGGCGCTGCCGAACATGGTTTTGTCGATAAGGTGCGTAATCTGGCGCTGATCTGCGAAAGCGATCTGCTCGGTGAACGTGTTGCCCGCCGTCGTCAGGATTCTCGCCGCACCATCAACCCCGATACACTGATCCGTAACCTTGCGGAGCTGCATATTGGTCAGCCGGTGGTCCATCTGGAGCACGGTGTCGGGCGCTATGCCGGAATGACCACGCTCGAAGCGGGCGGCATTACTGGCGAGTATTTGATGCTCACCTATGCCAACGACGCCAAACTGTATGTTCCGGTGTCGTCACTGCATCTGATTAGCCGTTACGCAGGTGGCGCGGAAGAAAACGCCCCGCTGCATAAACTTGGCGGCGATGCGTGGTCACGCGCGCGGCAGAAAGCGGCGGAAAAAGTGCGTGATGTGGCGGCGGAATTGCTGGATATCTACGCGCAACGCGCCGCCAAAGAGGGCTTCGCGTTTAAACACGATCGTGAGCAGTATCAGTTGTTCTGCGACAGCTTCCCGTTTGAAACCACGCCGGATCAGGCGCAGGCCATTAATGCGGTACTTAGCGACATGTGTCAGCCGCTGGCAATGGATCGTCTGGTGTGCGGCGATGTTGGCTTTGGTAAAACAGAAGTGGCGATGCGCGCCGCTTTCCTGGCAGTAGATAACCACAAGCAGGTGGCGGTGTTGGTTCCTACCACCCTTCTCGCGCAGCAGCATTACGACAACTTCCGCGACCGTTTCGCCAACTGGCCGGTACGTATCGAAATGATCTCCCGTTTCCGCAGCGCCAAAGAGCAGACGCAAATCCTTGCGGAAGTGGCGGAAGGGAAAATCGATATTCTGATCGGTACGCACAAACTGCTGCAAAGTGACGTCAAGTTTAAAGATTTAGGCCTGCTGATTGTCGATGAAGAACACCGCTTCGGGGTGCGTCATAAAGAGCGCATTAAAGCGATGCGCGCGAACGTGGATATTCTGACGCTTACTGCAACGCCGATCCCACGCACGCTGAATATGGCAATGAGCGGAATGCGTGACCTGTCGATTATCGCCACGCCGCCCGCCCGTCGTCTGGCAGTTAAAACCTTTGTCCATGAGTATGACAGCCTGGTGGTCCGGGAGGCGATCCTGCGTGAAATTTTGCGCGGGGGGCAGGTTTATTATCTCTACAATGATGTGGAAAACATCCAGAAAGCTGCCGAACGGCTGGCAGAACTGGTGCCAGAAGCGCGGATCGCCATCGGTCACGGGCAGATGCGCGAGCGCGAACTAGAACGGGTGATGAATGATTTCCATCATCAACGTTTCAACGTGCTGGTTTGTACAACCATTATCGAAACCGGGATCGACATCCCGACAGCCAACACCATTATCATTGAACGCGCGGATCACTTCGGTCTGGCGCAGCTGCACCAGTTACGCGGTCGCGTCGGACGTTCACATCATCAGGCATATGCATGGCTGCTGACGCCGCATCCAAAAGCGATGACTACCGATGCACAAAAACGTCTTGAAGCGATTGCCTCGCTGGAAGATCTCGGTGCAGGCTTTGCGCTGGCAACGCACGATCTGGAGATCCGCGGCGCGGGTGAACTGCTTGGCGAAGAACAAAGTGGCTCAATGGAAACCATCGGTTTCTCGCTGTATATGGAGTTGCTGGAAAACGCCGTCGATGCACTGAAAGCCGGACGCGAGCCGTCGCTGGAAGATCTCACCAGCCAGCAAACAGAAGTCGAGCTGCGGATGCCGTCGCTATTGCCAGATGATTTCATTCCTGACGTGAATACGCGTTTGTCGTTCTATAAACGTATTGCCAGCGCCAAAACGGAAAACGAACTGGAAGAGATCAAAGTCGAGCTTATCGATCGCTTCGGCCTGCTGCCGGATCCGGCGCGTACCCTGCTGGATGTTGCCCGTCTGCGCCAGCAAGCGCAGAAACTGGGGATCAGGAAGCTGGAAGGTAATGAGAAAGGCGGGGTGATCGAATTTGCCGAGAAGAATCACGTTAATCCGGCCTGGTTGATTGGTTTGCTGCAAAAACAGCCGCAGCATTACCGCCTTGATGGTCCGACGCGCCTGAAATTTATTCAGGATTTGAGTGAGCGGAAAACGCGTATCGAATGGGTACGCCAGTTTATGCGTGAACTGGAAGAGAACGCGATCGCTTAATGGTAAATCGGGGGCGTTTCTGCGCCCCCATCTGCAACATTTACAAATTCTTTGCACTTCCCTGCACTATCCGACACTGTCACCATCCATAATTCAGGCTTATCTGTTTATTACAATAACCTTATATTTATTATGGATTTTTGGTGATGATCAAAACGCGTTTTTCTCGCTGGCTAACGTTTTTTACGTTCGCCGCTGCCGTGGCGCTGGCGCTACCGGCAAAAGCCAACACCTGGCCGCTGCCGCCAGCGGGCAGTCGTCTGGTTGGCGAAAACAAATTTCATGTGGTGGAAAATGACGGTGGTTCTCTGGAAGCCATCGCCAAAAAATATAACGTCGGCTTTCTCGCTCTGTTACAGGCTAACCCTGGCGTTGATCCTTACGTACCGCGCGCGGGTAGCGTGTTAACGATCCCGTTGCAAACCCTACTTCCAGATGCGCCGCGCGAAGGCATTGTGATCAATATTGCGGAGCTGCGTCTCTATTACTACCCGCCGGGTAAAAATTCGGTAACCGTGTATCCAATAGGTATTGGTCAGTTAGGTGGTGACACACTGACACCGACAATGGTGACCACCGTTTCAGACAAACGTGCAAACCCAACCTGGACGCCAACGGCAAACATCCGCGCCCGTTATAAAGCACAGGGAATTGAGTTGCCTGCGGTAGTGCCGGCTGGACCGGATAACCCAATGGGCCATCATACGATTCGTCTGGCGGCCTATGGCGGCGTTTATTTGCTTCACGGTACGAACGCCGATTTCGGCATTGGCATGCGGGTAAGTTCTGGCTGTATTCGTCTGCGGGATGACGATATCAAAACACTCTTTAGCCAGGTCACCCCAGGCACCAAAGTGAATATCATCAACACTCCGATAAAAGTCTCTGCCGAACCAAACGGTGCGCGTCTGGTTGAAGTACATCAGCCGCTGTCAGAGAAGATTGATGACGATCCGCAGCTGCTGCCAATTACGCTGAATAGCGCAATGCAATCATTTAAAGATGCAGCACAAACTGACGCTGAAGTGATGCAACATGTGATGGATGTCCGTTCCGGGATGCCGGTGGATGTCCGCCGTCATCAAGTGAGCCCACAAACTCTGTAAATCCTGGATAAAAAAAATCCCCGCGACACGGCATGTCGCGGGGAAAAAATCAGCAGTAGCAGGCATTAATGAGGGTTAATGCTTATTTATAAATTACTGCTGTTCCATGGAGGGTATTCGGACCGGTTACAGAAGTAATACGGAAAGATTTTGCGCCCATCTCATCCGCTTTTTGCGCCAGCTGCTCTTCCAGCGATCCCAGATTTGTCCCCGCGTTAGCACTGATTGTACCGACTTTTTGTTGGCCTTCTGGCGTTGACTGAACTTCGACAGCCGCAAAGCTGGCAAATGACATGGAGCTTAAAATCGCCGCAGCGATGAGGGTTTTTACGTTTTTCATAATAGTGGCCTTATGCAGATGAATGACGTCGCAAGCAATTACTTAACGATCGATAACTAAATGATAGATGTGATCTGGATCACATACAAGATATTTTTTATAACAATCATTAATTAATTTAAAAATCTTTAAATTTCAGTTAAATAGAAAGCAATTATTTTTATGGGATCTGGACTGGTGAACGGAGGTGATTATTTTTATAATAACCTTTCATTCACAGTCACCAGGTACAACGGCATCATGGCAACTGACTCAACACAATGTGTAAAAAAAAGCCGTGGCCGCCCAAAAGTGTTCGACAGGGATGCCGCGCTTGATAAGGCCATGAAATTGTTCTGGCAACACGGTTATGAAGCGACTTCTCTTGCGGACCTCGTCGAAGCGACCGGAGCCAAAGCGCCCACGCTATACGCGGAATTTACCAACAAAGAGGGGTTATTTCGTGCCGTTCTCGACCGCTATATCGATCGTTTTGCCGCTAAGCATGAAGCACAGCTGTTTTGTGAAGAGAAAAGCGTGGAGTCTGCGCTGGCTGACTATTTTGCTGCCATCGCCAACTGCTTTACCAGCAAAGACACCCCGGCAGGCTGCTTCATGATCAACAACTGCACCACCCTCTCCCCAGATTCAGGAGATATCGCCAATACGTTGAAATCACGCCATGCGATGCAAGAGCGCACTTTGCAGCAGTTTTTATGTCAACGACAAGCGCGCGGGGAAATCCCGACCCACTGTGACGTGACACATCTGGCAGAATTCCTTAATTGTATTATTCAGGGGATGTCGATCAGCGCACGCGAAGGTGCATCGCTGGAAAAACTAATGCAGATTGCCGGAACGACTTTGCGTTTATGGCCCGAACTGGTGAAATAAGGCGCAAAAAAAGCCCCTCTGCCTGAGCGAATGAGGGGCCAAATTGCAGAGTACAGCCTTGTTATACTTTGTTATTCAAAATCAGTTGCCCATTACTATCTAGCGGGATCTGCGTACCCGGATCGCGGTCCATGCGGATTTTGCCCTGCTGATCGCCAATCTTATAGGTCACATCATAACCGAGCATTTTTTCTGACTTGTCATACACCGTTTTACAACGCTGTTGCGTAGTCGTGTAAGTATCGCTTTCCTGGAGAGAGCCCTGGATCTGGTTACCGGCATATCCACCACCCAGCGCCCCCACAACAGTGGCGACATCTTTACCACGACCACCACCAAACTGATGCCCTATCACGCCGCCAGCAACAGCGCCGAGCACCGACCCGGTAATGCGATTTTCATCCTGCACCGGTCGACGATGGGTCACTGTGACGTTGCGACACTCCTGACGCGGTGTTTTAACCGTTTCCTTGATTGGGGTTGCAGAAACAACCTGAGCGTATTGCGGGCCCCGTTCAAACACGTTCAGACTGGCCACTGCCGCTACGCCCAGCGCAGCTGCGACACCAATCCCGATACCCGCCAACATTGATTTATTCACGGGAACACCTCCTTCTTTGCAGTTATGCCAATCATGCAAGCGAAGGAGAAAAGCAGCTATCAGACAGAAGATGAAAAGCGCGGGAATGGCTGGAAATACTTAAGGATTCGGAGGAGTCTGAAGGAATGCCTGATGCGACGCTTAACGCGTCTTATCAGGCCTACCGCTCGTACCATTTGTCCAGGGCGGATGAGGCGTTTATGCCACATCCGCCAGTGTACGTCGATTAATGCAACTTCAAACGCGGACGGATAACGCGGTTAATACTCCCCACCAGCATCATTAATCCGGTTTTAAAGTAACCATGCAGCGCAATCTGATGCATTCGGTATAGCGAGATATATACAAAGCGCGCAATTCGTCCTTCAATCATCATTGAGCCGCGCGTCAGGTTACCCATCAGGCTACCGACGGTGGAGAAGTTCGACAGCGATACCAGCGAACCATGATCTTTATACTGATAATTTTTCAGCGGCTTACCGTTCATCTGCGCCAGTATGTTGTTCATTGCGCAAGTCGCCATCTGGTGTGCAGCCTGAGCACGCGGCGGAACAAAGCCCCCTTCCGGACGCGGGCATGACGCGCAGTCGCCAATAGCGTAAATGTCTGGATCGCGGGTGGTTTGCAGCGTCGGTTCCACCACCAGCTGGTTGATACGGTTAGTTTCAAGACCACCGATATCTTTCAGGAAGTCTGGCGCTTTGATCCCGGCTGCCCACACCATCAGATCAGCCTCAATATATTCGCCATCTTTAGTGTGCAGGCCGCCTTCATCAGCACTGGTGACCATGGTTTGCGTCAGCACGCGAACGCCAAGTTTCGTTAGCTCGTTGTGGGCCGCAGCAGAGATACGTGGCGGTAATGCAGGCAAAATACGTTCTCCCGCTTCTACCAGCGTTACGTTCAGGGCTTCGTTGGTCAGGCCTTTGTAACCGTAGCTGTGCAGTTGCTTGACCGCGTTGTGCAATTCAGCGGAGAGTTCTACACCCGTCGCGCCGCCGCCGACAATCGCAATGTTCACTTTGCCATTTGCGCCCAGGTTGGCGGAGTATTTCAGGAAGAGATTCAGCATCTCCTGGTGAAAGCGACGCGCCTGGTGCGGGTTATCGAGGAAAATGCAGTTCTCTTTGACACCTGGCGTATTGAAATCGTTAGAGGTGCTACCCAGCGCCATTACCAGGGTGTCATAGGCGATTTTACGTTCCGGAACCAGCAGTTCACCTTTCTCATCGCGCAGTTCTGCAATAGTGATTGTTTTCGCTTCACGATCAATATCAATGACGGAACCCAGCTGGAACTGGAAACCATGATTGCGCGCATGGGCCAGATAGCTCAACGCATCGACGCCTTCATCAAGCGAGCCAGTCGCCACTTCGTGCAGCAGCGGTTTCCACAGGTGGCTGTGGTTACGATCGACCAGCGTAATTTTGGCTTTTTTCTTACGTCCCAGCTTATGCCCCAGCTGTGTTGCCATTTCCAGCCCACCAGCACCGCCGCCGACAATCACAATCTTTTTCAATGGCGTAGTCAACGTGACCCCCTTAAATTTATTAACCAATTGTTAATTAATGGTTATTAACATAGCTCTTAATTAACAACAGGTTACAGTAATGAAAATGTTCTTCGCTATTGAGAATAACATGAATGGTGCATTGGTCATACCAAAATTGATGTTAATCAAGTTTTGTTGCTGAAAAGATAGGCGACTTTACCGGGTGAGATCAAAAAATAGAGTTTATTGTTTATTATTTGAGCAAATTCGGAAGAGTAATATAGGGTGAAGCGTATATCGAGGGCGTTTGGTCGTCCTGATAAGATGCGCAGCATCGCATCAGGCATTGATGCTCGACTGTCGGATGCGGCGTGGACGCCTTATCCGACTTACAGAATTCGGAGCGCATCAGGTACCGGCAAGGTTACCTGATGCGACGAGGGCATTTACCCGAGGGTTTTGAACGCTTTAATGCGCTGTAAATGCGGGGAGATATTCTTGAATTTGTGCGTCTGCTCTTCGTCCCAGACAATCTCGTAATAATGATGCAACTCTTCAGATGTCCGCTGGCTGTTAAGTGCTTCATCATTACGCGACAAAATAACCAGACAACGATCGCGATTCTTCTCGCGGAAGTTGGTCACACACTTAGTGGCAATATCGGCATACTCTTCCGGGCGATCAATCTTGCCTTCCATGTTCTCATAAGGGAACAAATTAGGGTTGAAGATCACCTGGCGGATGTCGCAAAGAAAACCAATCCGTTCCGCCCAGTATCCGCCCAGGCCAACGCCGCAAATTAGCGGACGCTCGTCAACGTTCAGTTGCAACATTTTGTCCACTTCTTTAAGCAGATGCTGCATATCATGTTTCGGATGCCGCGTACTGTAGCTTATCAAGCGTACATCCGGGTCAATAAACTGCAATTGTAAGACTTTCTCGTGGTTACCCGGACTGTTAGAGTCAAAACCGTGTAAATAGATAATCATCGCTTCCTCACATAAGCCAGGGTTAGTGACCTGCTTTCTCTTCCTGCCAGCGTTCGTGTAACTGATTCAGACGGGTGCTGATCGCTTTCCAGCGAGCCGAGTCCATCAGTTCCTGTCGCGAAAATGAACCTTTATGATACAAACGTGTAACACGTTCTGCCTTGATCGGTGACAGATTATCTAACACGCTGACGGCCCCTTTACGATTATTGCAGACCAGGATCATATCGCAACCCGCATCCAGTGATGCCTGCCCGCGTTCGGCATAACTGCCCATAATCGCGGCACCTTCCATCGATAAATCGTCAGAGAAAATCACGCCGTCAAAACCCAGTTCCTGACGCAAAACGGTTTTCAGCCAGTAGGGAGAACCGCTCGCCGGACGCGAATCAACATCACTGTAGATCACATGCGCAGGCATAATGGCGTCGAGTTTATTTTCGCGGATTAAGGAACTGAAGACCGACATATCTTTAGCGCGAATCTCCGCTTGTGGACGTGGATCGCACGGTGTTTCTTTGTGTGAGTCTGCCGTTACTGCACCGTGTCCTGGGAAGTGTTTCCCGGTCGTTTTCATTCCGGCTTCATGCATACCATCAATAAACCGGCTGGCAATTGCCAGGGCTTTTTGTGGATCGGCATGATAAGAACGCTCGCCAATCGCCGCGCTGATATGCCCGACATCCAGCACTGGCGCAAAGCTGATATCAATATCCATAGCGATCATTTCGCTGGCCATCAGCCAACCCGCCTCTTGCGCCAGTTTGCCGCCCTCTTCCATTCCTGACAGCGCAGCGAATGATTGCGCCGCTGGCAAGCGGGTAAAACCTTCACGAAAACGCTGCACGCGTCCACCTTCCTGATCTACCGCCACCACCAGATGATTGCGCGAAGCTGCGCGGATCTGGCGCACCAGTTCACGTAACTGGGCAGGATCATGATAGTTACGCGTAAAGAGAATCAGCCCTCCCACCAGCGGATGCGCAAGTATTTCACGCTCTTCCGCGTCCAGTTCGTAACCTTTGACATCCAACATTACTGGACCCACACTGCTCTCCTTATTGTTTTATTAATAGCTGCCGCCAGGTGTCATCGGCCAGCCTGATAAATTGTTGATCGCCGGTTTGTCGCCAGCGGTACTCAAACCACCCTGCTTTGAGCATCAGCAGCCAGGGAAACCATCGCCTGACCTGACGCCATAATTGCGCCGGATAAATCTTCGCGCGAGTGGCATAGTCATTGACCAATTGCCGGTGCTGTTCAGTATTTTCCACCCACACCGCCGCCAGTTCCAGCGCGATATCACCATCTCCGGCATACTCCCAGTCGATGAGTTTTAACCCTGACGCGCTATGCACTAAATTTCCGGCGTGGACATCCATATGCAATGGACTTAAGCGTAAAGGCCGTGGTTCCCGCGCTTTGCGCAGACGTTTTAACATTCGCAGCCAACCCACTGTCCGCCGCGCCGGATCGCTTTGCTGCCAGTACAGTTCCAGTAACGGCAACAGCGTTATTCGCCAGCCAAAACGTGGTTGTTGATGTAGATAATACAGCAAGCCTGCCAGTTCGTTGGTATCCGGCAAATACGTTTTTACCGCGCCGGGCAGATAGTCGACTACCATCCAGTCACGGAGATATAAATGCGGCTTCGGTGCAATGCTTGCGGGTAGTTGTGATAAAGCCCGATACTGGCGCAAGAACGCGGACTGCGGCGCATCAGGATCGTGCGGCTGACGCACAACAAAACGCTGGCCCTGATGTTCAATGAGAAAACTCCCGCCACTAAGCCCACTATTAAACGTCGTGACGGGATGAAACTGCGGGAAAAAGCGCGACAGCAATTCGTCGCGCATGATGGGATTATTGCTGCGAAACGGCACCTTTACCTGACCAGATAATTTCGCCCGTCTGCACCAGCATCAGCTGCATTTGTAGGGTCGGAGCGTTAACGTTGCCAGAGGCGCTGGAGTACAGCACGTAATGAGCGCCGACATTGCGGGCAATGCCTATGGCTTTACTACGGGTACCTAAACTGTCCTGCGGCGACAAACCTAACTGTTGCTTAGCCATCGACAGCTGCTGGGCGGAAACCAGGGTAAATTTCCCGTTATTAGCCAGCGCATTTCGCAGCGTTTCGGTCGCTTCTGCGGCATTCAGCGAACCGTTAGTACGGTTGTTAACGCTATCAACCAGCAGGACGCTACCCGCAGTCACCCCGTCAGCCCCAAGCATCTTACTGACCATCGGCTGCATTGCGCCATTCCAGTCATAATGGCGAATATGCGGCGCAGGCGGTGCCGTTTGATCTTCGTGCTCAATTGGGCCTGGCTGCTGCGGGATCGTCGGCACCGAGGGCACTGTGGGGACAGGCTGTTGTGGCTCGGCTGGTTGTTCCGGCGCTGGTTTCACTTCTTCTACCGGTGCAGGTTCACGTTGCCCCACACACCCGGCGAGAAACATCGCCAGCGCGGTAATCAAGGCGTAGCGACTCATTTTTGTCATCAAGATTCACCCCTTACAAATATAGATAAAGTCTGACTTTGTGCGCCCCCAGAAAATTGGCGCTGCCGTACAGCGTTACCGCCGAATGTGCGGGAATGCTAACGCTGCGTGGCCTTTCCAGAGGATGCATCTCCAGCCCTCTGGCGTCATACCAGTAAAAACGATAATGAACGGTAACGGGTTCTTGCCTTTCGTTATAAAGCGTTGAGGATGCTGAAGGTTGAATATCAGACGTCGAAAGGACGGGCTTTTCTGCACTGATGCCCGCAGCCAATAAAGATGACTCCATCACCAGCGATTGCTCATCATTCACCGGAATTTCCGGATGTGAACGACAGCCCACCAGCAGTAACAACGCCAGAGACACCAGCCCAAAGCATCCTTTTCTCATCGTTACAGACCTTTATGCGCCAGCATTGGTCCCAGCGGACGGCCACCCAACAAGTGCATATGGATGTGGTAAACCTCTTGTCCGCCATGGCGGTTGGTATTCATGATCAGACGATAGCCATCTTCGGCAATACCTTCTTGCTCAGCAATTTTTGCCGCTACGGTGATCATGCGTCCCAGCGCCTGCTCATGCTCAGCTGAGACGTCGTTCACAGTCGGAATGAGGATATTCGGAATGATCAGAATATGCGTTGGCGCTTGCGGCGAAATATCGCGAAACGCCGTTACCAGATCATCCTGGTAGACGATATCGGAGGGGATCTCACGACGAATAATTTTGCTGAATATAGTTTCTTCTGCCACGACATTTTCCTTTTTCAAATAGCCATGCGTTGCGCCATGCTACGCCGCGCCACACTGCGAGTATAGAGTATGGTCGAGTTAAACCTGCTCTTTCAACCTTAACTCACGATTTCTTAAGCAAAAAATCGTTTTGCTGCCGTATATATCGCCATTATTCCCATTTCTGCCTGCGAATGCGCTGAAAAGACATTCTCTGTTTGGTTTACATGACAAATATGAATGCTTATATTTCTCATTTGCATTTACAAACAAAATTATTCGCACACTAAATATAATCGCTCATCACCCTCCTCCGGCATGAGCCTGACGACAACATAAACCAAGAGATTTCAAATGCTTTCAACACAATTTAACAGGGATAATCAATATCAAGCCATCACCAAACCGTCACTACTTGCCGGTTGCATAGCACTGGCACTATTACCTTCTGCCGCTTTTGCTGCACCAGCCACTGAAGAAACGGTGATTGTTGAGGGTTCAGCCACAGCTCCAGATGATGGCGAAAATGATTACAGCGTAACGTCTACCTCTGCGGGTACCAAAATGCAGATGACTCAACGTGATATTCCTCAGTCGGTCACTATTGTTAGCCAGCAGCGGATGGAAGATCAGCAGTTACAAACGCTGGGCGAAGTGATGGAAAACACGCTGGGGATCAGCAAAAGTCAGGCGGATTCCGATCGTGCTCTTTATTATTCCCGCGGATTCCAGATCGATAACTATATGGTTGATGGTATCCCCACCTATTTTGAATCGCGCTGGAATCTGGGCGACGCACTTTCTGATATGGCACTCTTTGAACGCGTAGAAGTAGTGCGTGGCGCGACAGGACTCATGACCGGGACGGGTAATCCATCTGCGGCAATTAATATGGTTCGAAAACACGCGACCAGTCGTGAATTTAAAGGCGATGTCTCGGCGGAATACGGTAGCTGGAACAAAGAACGGTATGTGGCGGATTTACAAAGCCCACTCACCGAAGACGGTAAAATCCGCGCGCGAATTGTCGGCGGCTACCAGAATAACGACTCATGGCTGGACCGCTACAACAGTGAAAAGACCTTCTTCTCGGGCATTGTCGATGCTGATTTAGGCGATCTTACGACGCTTTCAGCCGGTTACGAATATCAGCGCATTGATGTTAATAGCCCTACCTGGGGCGGTTTACCGCGCTGGAATACTGATGGCAGCAGCAACAGTTACGATCGTGCACGCAGTACCGCACCTGACTGGGCGTACAACGATAAAGAGATCAACAAGGTCTTTATGACCCTGAAGCAGCGGTTTGCTGATACCTGGCAAGCGACACTGAATGCCACCCACTCTGAAGTCGAATTTGACAGCAAAATGATGTATGTCGATGCCTATGTAAACAAAGCGGATGGTATGCTGGTTGGGCCATACAGTAATTATGGACCTGGCTTTGATTATGTCGGCGGCACCGGTTGGAACAGTGGCAAACGTAAAGTTGATGCGCTGGATTTGTTCGCTGACGGTAGTTATGAATTGTTTGGTCGTCAGCACAATCTAATGTTTGGTGGCAGTTACAGCAAACAAAACAATCGTTACTTCAGTTCATGGGCCAACATCTTCCCGGATGAAATTGGCAGTTTCTACAACTTTAATGGCAATTTCCCACAAACCGACTGGTCACCACAGAGCCTGGCGCAGGACGATACCACACATATGAAATCGTTATATGCTGCCACTCGTGTCACCCTTGCCGATCCGCTGCATCTGATCCTCGGCGCACGTTATACCAACTGGCGGGTTGATACGCTGACTTACAGCATGGAGAAAAACCACACCACGCCTTACGCTGGTCTGGTGTTTGACATCAATGACAACTGGTCGACCTACGCCAGCTATACCTCTATTTTCCAGCCGCAAAATGATCGTGACAGTTCAGGCAAATATCTGGCTCCAATCACCGGTAACAACTACGAGCTGGGTCTGAAATCGGACTGGATGAATAGCCGTCTGACCACCACGTTAGCCATCTTCCGTATTGAGCAGGATAATGTCGCTCAGTCCACCGGTACACCTATCCCCGGCAGCAACGGCGAAACCGCCTATAAAGCGGTGGATGGGACAGTCAGTAAAGGGGTGGAATTTGAACTCAACGGCGCAATTACCGACAACTGGCAGCTGACATTTGGCGCAACGCGCTATATTGCAGAGGATAACGAAGGAAACGCCGTTAATCCTAATCTGCCACGCACCACGGTTAAAATGTTCACCAGCTATCGGTTGCCTGTCATGCCAGAGTTGACGGTCGGCGGTGGTGTTAACTGGCAAAATCGCGTGTATACCAACACCGTGACACCGTATGGCACCTTCCGCGCCGAGCAAGGTAGCTACGCGCTGGTGGATCTCTTCACCCGCTACCAGGTGACGAAAAACTTCTCGTTACAGGGGAACGTCAATAACCTGTTCGACAAAACCTACGATACCAACGTGGAAGGTTCTATCGTCTACGGCACACCGCGTAATTTCAGCATTACCAGCACGTATCAATTCTGAATAACACCTGTAAAAAAGGCAGCCATCTGGCTGCCTTAGTCTCCCCAACGTCTTACGGATTAGTGGTTACGGATGTACTCATCCATCTCGGTTTTCAGGTTATCGGATTTAGTACCGAAAATCGCCTGAACACCAGAACCAGCAACCACTACGCCCGCTGCGCCCAGTTTCTTCAGGCCGGCCTGATCCACTTTAGACACATCAGCAACGCTGACGCGCAGACGGGTAATACATGCGTCGAGGTTAGTAATGTTTTCTTTACCACCAAATGCAGCAACCAGAGCCGGTGCCATTTCGCTGGTACCTGTCGCTTTTGCATCTTCAGTCGCGTCTTCACGACCCGGCGTTTTCAGATCCAGTGCTTTAATCAGCACGCGGAAGATGGTGTAGTAAACAATCGCATAACCGATACCGACGATCGGGAACAGCCACAGTTTGCTGCTGTTACCAGACAGAACGATGAAGTCGATCAGACCGTGCGAGAACGACGTACCGTCACGCATCCCCAGAAGAATACAGATTGGGAATGCCAGGCCTGCCAGAATCGCGTGGATGATGTACAGGATCGGCGCAACGAACATGAAGGAGAACTCGATCGGCTCGGTGATACCGGTCAGGAACGAGGTCAGCGCCGCGGAAATCATAATACCGCCCACTTTCGCGCGGTTTTCTGGTTTAGCAGAGTGCCAGATAGCAATTGCGGCAGCTGGCAGACCGTACATTTTGAACAGGAAGCCACCAGACAGTTTACCCGCAGTCGGGTCACCCGCCATATAACGCGGAATGTCGCCGTGGAAAACCTGACCTGCTGCGTTGGTGTATTCACCAATCTGCATCTGGAAAGGTACGTTCCAGATGTGGTGCAGACCAAACGGTACCAGGCAACGTTCGATGAAACCGTAAATGCCAAACGCAACTACCGGGTTCTGGTAAGCAGCCCACTGAGAGAAGGTCTGGATTGCAGAACCAATCGGCGGCCAAATGAAGGACAGCACAACGCCAGTAAAGATGGCAGCCAGGCCAGAAATGATCGGCACAAAGCGTTTACCGGCAAAGAAGCCAAGATACTCAGGCAGCTTAATACGGTAGAAACGGTTAAACATGTACGCTGCGATCGCACCGGAGATAATCCCTCCGAGTACGCCAGTATCCGCCAGGTGTTTAGAGGCGATTTCTTCAGCAGGTAAATGCAGTACCAGTGGCGCAACCACGGCCATGGTTTTAACCATGATGCCATAGGCAACAACTGCGGCCAGCGCGGATACGCCATCGTTATTGGTAAAGCCGAGGGCGACACCGATCGCAAAAATCAGTGGCATGTTTGCAAAGACGGAACCGCCTGCTTCTGCCATAACATGCGATACAACGGCGGGCAGCCAGCTGAAATTCGCGGAACCGACGCCCAGCAGAATACCTGCGATAGGCAGTACGGATACCGGCAGCATCAGCGATTTACCGACCTTTTGCAGGTTAGCAAATGCATTCTTAAACATAATTGAGAGTGCTCCTGAGTATGGGTGCTTTTTTTACGTTCTCACGCGTGGCAAGGGGGGAGAGCCTCGCCGTGTACAGGGCATCTAAGCGCCCTTTATTTATTACACAGAGTAAAATAATTCAGTGCCAATTTGTTTGACGGCTATCACGTTTCAACTTCAGATCATTGGAGAAGTTGCACATTTTGACAAAACATATGTCACAATATTTCAAACGCGGTTATTCACCGCCCAATTTTCGGCGGTGAACTTTACTCGTTTTAGCCATTAATTACGAGCTTTAAAAAAACTCATTCAACGGATGGATTGAAGGCGGGAAGCGTCGATGTGAAACAGACGGGCGAAGTTATCGGTGGTTACCTGCGCCAGTTCTTCAACGGCAACACCTTTCAACACAGCCATGTATTCTGCAACGTCACGAACCATCGCAGGTTGATTCTCTTTTCCTCGATGCGGTACCGGCGCAAGGTAAGGTGAGTCAGTTTCCACCAGTAATCGATCCAGGGGGACATAACGCGCAGCATCGCGCAGTTGCTCCGCATTACGGAAGGTCACAATGCCGGAAAAGGAGATGTAAAATCCGAGATCCAGTAATTTACCCGCCGTTTCTCTGTCCTCTGTAAAACAGTGTAGTACGCCACCGCAATCCGTCACTTTTTCTTCGCGCAGAATTGCCAGCGTATCGGCACGGGCGTCACGGGTATGGACGATAACCGGCTTGTTCAGTTCACGACCAATCTGGATATGATGGATGAAGGACTCTTGCTGACGTACTTTAGTTTCCGGTGTGTAATAATAATCCAGCCCGGTTTCACCCAGCGCTACAACACCCTCTTCTGCCGCCAGACGGCGTAAATCTTCTACATCGTAGGGATCATTCTGGTTGAGTGGATGCACGCCACAAGAAAATACGACGTTGTCACGTTCGCCTACCAGATCCCGCATATGTAAATAACCCGGTAATGTTGTGGCGACTGCCAGACAAAATTTCACATCGCGTGCGGCGGCTTTCGCCAGAACGTCATCCACGTCCTTATGCAAAGATTCATAATCCAGACCATCGAGATGGCAGTGTGAGTCGACTAAAAACATGATGTCTCTCTTAAAGATGAGGAACCGGTAGCACAACGCCCGGTTGCAGGTAATGCTCAATACGCAGTAAAAGATCGGTGATGAGAAGCTCGCGGTTGATGCCTGTAACAGACATTAACTGTTCACGAATGTGGCAAACATCCCCCAGTATAGCCTGCAGGCGCGAGGGAGAAAGATGGTTTGCCAGTTCGGCGACCAGGCCCGGCACATCAACATTAGTCACCTGCGCAGCACCATGATGGCGTTTTAGCGCATCCATCAGCAACGTTGCCAGCCAGTGTAAACGCGCCGGAGCTTGTTCATGATTAAGGGCCGCTAGCAGCGAATACCAGTCGCCCGATGGCACGCTATATGCCAACGCCTGACACAATGTTTCACGAGCCTGCCAGTTATCTCCCTGAAACAACGCCAGTGCCGCGCCAGGCGAACCGGCGCTTAAGCGCAATGCGGCAAGTAATGCATCCTGTGACATTGTCACTTCGCGTGAAAGCCAGGTCACGGCGTACTGTTCCGGCGGCGGCGCAAGGTAATGTAACCGACAACGACTACGTAATGTTGCCAGTAAACGTTCAGGCTCGCGGGTAGCCAGGAAAAACCAGGTTTCTGCTGGTGGCTCTTCAAGCGTTTTCAGCAATGCGTTAGCCGCGGCGTCGGTCAGTAAGGCAGCATCGGTTACCCAGACAACTTTCGCACCACCTAGGCGTGCGTGCTCATTCAGCTTTTCGGTGACCTCACGTACCGCATCAATGCCCAGCGTATTTTTCCCTTTTTCGGGAGCCAGGGTGTAGTAATCGGGATGCGTGCCAGCCTGCATCAACTGACATCCACGACAGTGACCGCAACTTTTGTGGCCCTGCGGTTGTTGGCAGAGTAAATAACGGCTCAGGGCGTAGATTAAAGCATCATCGCCCATGCCCGGTAACGCCTGAATGAGTAGCGCATGGTGACCTCTTCCGGCCTGATAGCTGGCTACCAGTTTTTCGAAATCAGGTCGTAACCATGGATACCATCTCATGCGTCCAACTCCTTCACCCAGTGGGTCACGGTAGTGCGGATTGCATCCATCACGGCCTCCAGCGGCTGGGTGGCATCAATGGTATGAATGCTTTTATCTTGTGCTGCCAGTTCCAGATAGCGGGCGCGGGTGCGATTAAAGAAATCGAAAGACTCTTGCTCAATACGATCCAGCTCGCCGCGCGCACGCGCGCGTTTTAAGCCAACTTCCGGGGTAACATCGAGATAGAGCGTTAAGTCGGGGCGAAAATCACCGAGAACAGCATCACGCAGTGTTGCCAGCATATGTTGGTCAATACCACGTCCGCCGCCCTGATATGCCTGAGTGGAGAGATCGTGGCGATCGCCAATCACCCAGGTGCCGTTAGCCAGAGCTGGTTTGATGACTGTTTCTACCAGTTGAACGCGCGCGGCATAAAACATCAGAACTTCGGCTTTATCGGTAATGACTTCATCGCCTACCGATTTGATATCCAGCACCAGGCTTCTTAACTTTTCGGCAAGTTGCGTACCGCCAGGTTCCCGAGTGAAAACCATGTCGCGGATACCCAGTTGCTCGAGCGTCTCAACCACCACATTACGCGCGGTAGTTTTGCCTGCGCCTTCCAGCCCCTCAATGACGATATACTTACTGCGCATTTTTTTCCTTAAGCACTTTCAGATAATCCTGCACAGACTTGTTATGGCTGGCAAGATTGGTATTAAACGTGTGACCACCTTTACCATCGGCCACAAAATAGAGATACGGCGTTTTTGCCGGATGCGCAGCAGCCTTCAGCGAATCCGCCCCTGGCGTAGCTATCGCACCCGGCGGCAAACCGGTAATGGTATAGGTGTTATACGCTGTCGGCGTTTCCAGGTCTGCACGAGAAAGTTTGCCATTATAACGCTCTCCCATCCCGTAAATCACGGTTGGGTCGGTCTGCAGGCGCATACCAATGCGTAAACGGTTGATAAATACCGAGGCAACCTGATCGCGTTCACTGGCAACGGCGGTTTCTTTTTCGATAATTGATGCCATCGTCACCAGCTGATTTTTATCTTTATAAGGCAGACCGTCCGCACGCCCTTCCCAGGCGCTATCGACCGCTTTCACCATTTTCTTGTGCGCTCGCTTGAGTAACGCGACATCGGTGGTATTGGCGGTATACATCCAGGTGTCTGGCCAGAACCAACCTTCAATCCACTCCGGGTTTTCCAGTTCAAGTGCCTGCGCTACGGTGGCGTACTTATCGTCACTCAGCGTGTGCTTGATATACGGAGCCTCACGCAATTGCTTGAGGTAGTCGCTCAGACGCATCCCTTCTACCAGTCGCAGCGGGAACTGTGCTTCTTTACCGCTTTCCAACAATTTCAGCATCTCGCGCACGGTCATCTGCGGTGTAAAGCGGTAAGTCCCGGCTTTAAAGTGAGAAAGATCCGGTTCGATACGCAGCAGCCATTGAAAAACCCGTGGGCGATTGATGATCTTATCAGCATAAAGCTGTTCACCGAGCGCCAGACGTCCGGTCCCTGGCTTCAGGGTAAATATCGTCTCTTCTTTGATAAGCAATTTGCTGTCGGCAAGATGGCGAACCTTCCAGACGCCCACACCAGCGGCGATACCCAGTACCACCAGCAATAACAAGATTATCAATAACACTTTTTTCATGACTAATTCGGGCGCTCACAAAGTGGGGCTAAATATTCATATAACGTTGCTGACGAAAAGGAGACATCGCCACAGGCACGTACGGGCATCACTGGCATTAACGCATTACAAATAACCATCTCATCTGCCTGCAACGCCTCTTCCAGAGAAGCTTGCACTTCGACAAGCTGATAAGAGGATTGTGCCAGCAAACGGATACAGAATTGTCGCATAATGCCGTTAACACCTGCCTGATCCAGTCGCGGCGTATAAACTACGTTGCCCTTCCGCCAGAACAAATTAGCCGCACAGCATTCCGTAACCCACCCTTCGCTGTCAAGGACCAGCGCCTCATCAGCGTTTGTCTGCTCAAGATGAGAGCGAATCAATACTTGCTCAAGACGATTGAGATGTTTAATACCTGCAAGATGAGGATTGCGCCCCAGCCGCACCGGGCTTAGCGCCAACGTCATCCCCTCGTTACGCAAACGGTCGTAATGTGCAGGATAAGCCGTAACGGAGAGAATCCGCGTTGCCGGTCCACTGTTCAATGTGCTGTACCCTCGCCCGCCACTACCGCGACTGATCACGACTTTCAGTACACCATTTTGCTGTTCTGCTGCCAGCGTTTTCATCTCTTGTTCAAGCTGTGGCCAGAAGTCACAGGAAATCATCAACCGCTGACAAGCATCCTGTAGTCGCTGGATATGCGCCGATAACAAACTGACTTTACCGTCGATAACTCTGGCGGTGGTAAAACAACCATCACCAAACTGCGTTGCCCGATCGCTTACTGCCAGCGATTCCTGCTTATAACCGTTAATTAAGAACATACCGACTCCTTATCAGAGAATTGTTAGTGTGGCAGCATGTTCACTACGGAACAAGTCGGAATAAAAGCTAAGAAAAAAGGCCCGCAAGCGGACCTTTTATAAGGGTGGAAAATGACAACTTAGATCTTTTTAAAGATCAAAGAACCATTAGTGCCACCGAAGCCGAAGGAGTTACACAGCGTGTATTCCATTCCGCTGACCTGACGTGCTTCATGCGGTACGAAATCCAGATCGCAAACTTCATCCGGGTTATCCAGGTTGATGGTTGGCGGAACAGCCTGATCGCGCAGCGCCAGGATGGAGTAGATAGATTCTACTGCACCCGCCGCACCTAACAGGTGACCAGTCATAGATTTCGTGGAGCTTACCAACACACGGCTTGCAGCTTCACCGAAGATGGTTTTCACCGCCTGCGCTTCAGCTTTATCGCCAGCCGGCGTAGAAGTACCGTGCGCGTTAACGTAGCCAATCTGACTCGCTTCAATGCCTGCATCACGCAGAGCATTTGCCATTGCCAGAGCTGCGCCTGCGCCATTTTCTGGCGGTGACGTCATATGATAAGCATCGCTGCTCATACCAAAGCCGACGAGTTCAGCGTAAATTTTCGCACCGCGTTTTTTCGCGTGTTCGTACTCTTCAAGTACCAGCATACCGGCACCATCGCCCAGTACGAAGCCATCACGCTCTTTATCCCACGGGCGGCTCGCCGCTTGCGGGTTATCATTGCGGGTAGATAATGCACGTGCCGCGCCAAAACCACCAACACCCAGCGGCGTACTGGCTTTCTCTGCGCCACCTGCAACCATCACGTCAGCATCGCCATACGCGATAATACGCGCAGCATGGCCAATGTTGTGCACGCCGGAAGTACAGGCGGTCGCGATAGAGATGCTTGGGCCACGCAGGCCATACATGATAGTCAGATGACCTGCCACCATGTTCACAATCGTTGACGGAACGAAGAATGGGCTGATCTTACGTGGACCACCGTTCATCAGAGATGTGTGGTTTTCTTCGATCAGTCCGAGGCCGCCAATCCCGGAGCCAATTGCGGCACCAATGCGGGTTGCGTTCTCTTCCGTTATTTCAAGGCCAGAATCCTGCATGGCCTGAACGCCAGCGACAATTCCATATTGAATGAAGGCATCCATCTTGCGCTGTTCTTTGCGCGAGATAATGTCCTCACAGTTAAAATCCTTTACTAAGCCAGCAAATTTCGTTGCATAGGCGCTAGTATCGAAATGGTCGATTAGGCTGATGCCACTCTGACCGGCAAGCAGAGCTTTCCAGGTAGACTCTACGGTATTGCCGACAGGAGACAACATGCCCAGTCCGGTCACAACTACACGACGCTTAGACACGTTTGTCCTCCAGGGAGGGAAAAAATGATTCTAGTGGGACAAAAAGATAAAACTCAGGCGGTCGAACGACCGCCTGGAGATGTTCACTTACGCCTGGTGGCCGTTGATGTAATCAATGGCAGCCTGAACGGTGGTGATTTTCTCAGCTTCTTCGTCCGGAATCTCAGTATCAAACTCTTCTTCCAGAGCCATTACCAGCTCAACGGTGTCAAGAGAATCCGCGCCCAGGTCTTCAACGAAAGAAGCATTGTTGGTAACTTCTTCCTGCTTAACGCCCAGCTGTTCGCCGATAATTTTCTTAACGCGTTCTTCGATAGTGCTCATACTCTTAAATTTCCTATCAAAACTCGCTTTCGCGATGGTTTTCGTAGTGTATAAAATGTTGAAAAATTTGCAACAAAATCCCGGCAGGTCTTACCACGATTTTACGTTATTTTGAGGCCTTACCCCCCAATAACGCAAATCATTTTGCACTAATTATTACTCATAACCACGCAGACTGCGCGCAACATGAGCATTTTGTGCAAATCGCGGTCAGACCATGTACATCCCGCCGTTCACATGCAAAGTTTCACCCGTGATGTAAGCTGCTTCGTCGGATGCCAGGAATGCAACCGCGTTGGCGATTTCCTGTGCGCCGCCGAGGCGACCCGCAGGAACCTGCGCCAGGATACCCGCACGCTGGTCATCGCTCAGCGCACGTGTCATGTCCGTTTCAATAAAGCCCGGAGCAACAACGTTTACAGTAATACCGCGTGACGCAACTTCGCGCGCCAGTGATTTACTGAAGCCGATCAAGCCCGCTTTCGCCGCAGCGTAGTTGGCCTGACCGCCATTTCCCATGGTACCAACCACAGAACCGATAGTGATAATACGACCATGACGCTTTTTCATCATAGCGCGCATTACCGCTTTTGACAGACGGAAAACAGATGAAAGGTTGGTTTCGATAATATCGTTCCACTCTTCATCTTTCATTCGCATTAACAGGTTATCACGAGTGATACCGGCATTATTGACCAGGATATCCACTTCACCAAATTCCGCGCGAATTTTTTCCAGAACAGATTCGATAGATGCCGGGTCGGTCACATTCAACATCAGACCTTTGCCGTTAGCACCTAAATAATCACTGATCGCCTGAGCGCCATTTTCACTGGTCGCAGTGCCAATAACTTTCGCGCCACGGGCTGCGAGCGTTTCAGCAATTGCGCGGCCAATTCCGCGGCTTGCACCGGTTACCAGTGCGATTTTTCCTTCAAAATTCATGATTTTCCTCTTTTAAAGCTCGAGCGCCGCTGCCATCGCTGAAGGTTCGTTCAGCGCCGAGGCGGTCAGGGTGTCGACAATGCGTTTCGTCAGGCCAGTAAGCACCTTGCCCGGGCCGACTTCATAGAGATGTTCTACGCCTTGCGCTGCCATGTACTCAACAGACTTCGTCCACTGAACCGGGTTATACAACTGACGTACCAGTGCGTCACGGATGGCATCACCATTGGTTTCGCATTTCACATCAACGTTATTCACAACAGAAACTGTTGGTGCGTTAAAGGTGATTTTCGCTAATTCTACTGCCAGTTTGTCGGCTGCTGGTTTCATCAGCGCACAGTGAGACGGTACGCTCACTGGTAACGGCAGCGCGCGTTTTGCGCCAGCAGCTTTACAGGCAGCGCCAGCACGCTCAACCGCTTCTTTATGACCGGCAATAACCACCTGTCCCGGAGAGTTAAAGTTTACCGGAGAAACGACCTGACCTTCTGCAGCTTCTTCACACGCTTTCGCAATAGACGCATCATCCAGACCGATGATTGCCGCCATAGCGCCCGTGCCTTCCGGTACGGCTTCTTGCATGAACTTGCCGCGCATCTCAACCAGACGCACCGCATCAGCGAAATCAATCACACCAGCGCAAACCAGCGCGGAGTATTCCCCCAGGCTGTGACCGGCCATCATTGCCGGTGCTTTACCGCCCTGCTGCTGCCATACGCGGTACAGCGCAACAGATGCAGTCAACAGCGCTGGCTGGGTTTGCCAGGTTTTATTCAGTTCTTCAGCTGGCCCCTGCTGGGTCAGCGCCCACAGGTCGTAGCCCAGCGCCGCAGAAGCTTCAGCAAACGTTTCTTCGACAATTGGATAGCTCGCCGCCATATCAGCCAGCATTCCAACGGTTTGAGAACCCTGTCCAGGGAACACAAATGCAAATTGCGTCATGTTTTAATCCTTATCCTAGAAACGAACCAGCGCGGAGCCCCAGGTGAATCCACCGCCAAAGGCTTCAAGCAGAACCAACTGTCCCGGCTTAATGCGCCCGTCGCGTACAGCTTCATCCAGCGCGCACGGGACAGAGGCCGCAGAGGTATTACCGTGGCGATCCAGCGTCACCACGACATTGTCCATAGACATACCGAGTTTTTTCGCCGTTGCACTGATAATACGCAGGTTAGCCTGATGCGGAACCAGCCAGTCCAGTTGAGAACGGTCAAGATTATTCGCCGCCAGCGTCTCATCAACGATGTGCGCCAGTTCCGTTACCGCAACCTTGAAGACTTCGTTGCCCGCCATCGTCAGATGAATTGAATTCTCTGGATTCACACGGTCAGCATTAGGCAGCGTCAGCAACTCACCATAGCTACCGTCGGCATGCAGATGGGTGGAGATGATTCCCGGCTCTTCAGAGGCAGCCAGCACCGCAGCGCCCGCGCCATCGCCAAAAATAATAATAGTCCCACGATCGGTTGGATCGCAGGTGCGCGCCAGTACATCGGAACCGACGACCAGAGCATACTTCACCGCCCCAGATTTCACGTATTGATCGGCTACGCTTAATGCATAGGTGAAACCTGCGCAGGCTGCTGCAACGTCAAATGCCGGGCAACCTTTAATGCCCAGCATGCTTTGAATCTGACAAGCTGCGCTCGGGAAAGCGTGCGTAGCAGAAGTCGTTGCCACAACGATCAGGCCAATCTGGTCTTTCTCAATGCCCGCCATCTCAATTGCGCGTGTCGCCGCTTCAAAGCCCATGGTTGAAACGGTTTCGTTTGGCGCGGCAATGTGGCGTTCGCGGATACCGGTACGAGTGACAATCCACTCGTCAGAGGTGTCCACCATTTTTTCCAAATCGGCGTTTGTCCGCACTTGTTCGGGCAGATAGCTGCCAGTACCAATAATCTTCGTATACATGTACGCTCAGTCACTTTTCGGTTATATACCGTCACTTGCAAACTGCGAGTTCGCTGGCAGCGTCCTGCTACCGCAGAGTTCCGCTTTTGCCACCGTCCAGCAGCTCAAAACCAGCTGGGTATACAGATTCCAGGCGAGCGGCAATTCGCTGAGGAACTTGTCGCTGCACCGCCTGCACTGCCTGTTCAATCGCGACCGCAAAAGCTCGCTGATTGGCTGCACCATGACTTTTTATCACCGTGCCGCGCAATCCTAACAGACAGGCGCCGTTATACTGGTCGGGGTTGAGGTGACTGAATCGCCTCGTCAGGCTCTTTTGTAGCCAACGCTTTAATAACAGTAGCCACCACGACCGTTTTTTCCCTTCACCCTGAGATTTCAGCAGAGAAAGGAACATCCTGACAACACCTTCCATCGTCTTTAACGTGACATTTCCTGTAAAGCCGTCACAAACCAGCACATCTGTCTTGCCAGTTAACAACTCATTGGCTTCAAGATAGCCGATATAATTGATAGAAGGGATTGTTTTAAGCACCGCTGAGGCATCCCGAATACTGTCGAGACCCTTTACTTCTTCTTCACCAATATTGAGCAACGCCACGCGAGGATTGGGAATTTCCACCACCTCTTCAGCCAGAACTGAGCCCATAATGGCAAATTGCACCAACATTGTGCTGTCACAATCGACGTTGGCCCCTAAATCGAGGACCACCGTTTTGCCCTTTTGCTGATGTGGTAATACCGTCACCAGCGCCGGACGCTCAATCCCCTCCAGGGGCTTGAGTAATAATTTTGCCAGCCCCATCAGTGCCCCGGTATTACCGGCACTGACACAGGCTTGCGCTCGACCTTCTTTCACCAGCTCCAGGGCCACGCGCATTGAACTCCCACGACTGGCGCGGATAGCTTGCGAAGGCCGGGCATCACTGGCGATAACTGACTGCGCAGGAATAATCTGCAGACGCGAACGTTGTTCAAAGTCAGCTTTAGCAAGTAATGGCGTGATGGCGTCGGGATTGCCGACTAAAAGAAGAGTGAGTTGCGAATTAGAATTCAGTGCCTGCAATGCTGCAGGCACTGTCACGGAAGGGCCAAAATCCCCTCCCATGACATCTAACGCCAGGGTTAGACGTGTCAAGGTATCGTCGCCGCCCGGTTTGGTCTTTCCCCAGTTGCCTGGGGAAAATCCTCACTAAGCTTCATCACGCAGACGCGTGATTACTTAGCGATGACCTTACGGCCGCGGTAGTAACCGTCGGCAGTGATGTGGTGACGCAGGTGTTTTTCACCAGAAGTTTTGTCTACAGACAGGCTGGTGACTGCGGTCAGCGCGTCATGGGAACGACGCATGCCACGTTTGGAACGGGTTGGTTTATTCTGTTGTACGGCCATGGACCTTACTCCTCAATTACGGTTTATCCCCGATCCAACGGGGAGCACCAATTACTTACGCTTTAAGCTGGCTAATACGGCAAATGGGTTTGGCTTTTGCACTTCTTCAGGCAGTTCACCAAAGACCATGTCCGCTTCGGACACTTCACAGTGTTCAGAATCATGCACCGGAACTACCGGCAAGGCGAGGATGATTTCATCTTCAACCATTGCAAGCAGATCGATTTCACCGAATTCGTTAACCTCAATCGGTTCATACGCTTCCGGCAGTGCTTCAGCCTGTTCGTCTGAACGCACAGGACTAAAACAATACGTTGTGTAGACCTGATGAGTAAACGGCTTCCCGCAACGCTGACACTCGAGCGTTACCGTCACCTTCGCATCGCCGTTTAACACTGCGAGACGTTGGTTATCGATAGCGAACGACATGGAGCATTCCACATCACTGTCCACACTGACTACGGATTCGGCGACGCGCTCAACCTGATCAGGGGTATAGATACCCTGGTAATCAAGGCGTTTTTGAGCCGTACGAACCGGATCGAGAGTCAGGGGTAATTTTACCTTTTGCATAGGGCGCGCATATTAACTTTGTAACGTCATAGAGTCAAAGAAAAAGGCAGCCTGTGGTTGCCTTTTGCCAATAATTCGCACACATTGCGGGTTACTGCTTTATTTTCGTTCAGTGCTGATAACGAACATCAACCTGCAAAACGAAGCGCATAGTTTAAAATGGCTATCATCAATACGCTATATCTGATGGAAAAAAATATGCCTAAACTTATTTTAGCCTCCACCTCGCCATGGCGTCGCGCTCTTCTGGAAAAACTGCAAATCTCTTTTGAATGTGCAGCACCAGAGGTCGACGAAACCCCACGCAGCGACGAATCACCGCGACAGTTGGTGCTTCGACTGGCACAAGAAAAAGCGCAATCTCTGGCGTCACGTTATCCGGATCATTTAATTATTGGTTCAGACCAGGTATGTGTTCTTGATGGCGAAATCACCGGTAAACCGTTAACGGAAGAAAATGCCCGTCTGCAATTACGCAAAGCCAGCGGCAATATCGTCACCTTCTATACTGGACTGGCGTTGTTTAATTCGGCGAATGGGCATCTGCAAACAGAAGTGGAGCCTTTTGACGTCCATTTCCGTCACCTGAGCGAGGCGGAGATTGATAATTACGTGCGTAAGGAGCATCCCCTGCACTGCGCGGGTAGCTTTAAGAGTGAAGGATTTGGCATTACGCTGTTTGAGCGTTTAGAGGGACGTGACCCTAACACGCTGGTTGGTTTACCGCTAATCGCGCTGTGTCAGATGTTACGTCGGGAAGGGAAAAACCCGCTGATGGGATAGTTGTTTGCGCCGGATGCGGTTACGTCGCATCCGGCAATCGGTGCAGGCGGCCTGATGCGGCGTAAACGCCTTATCAGGCCAACCGCCCATTATCAGGCTTATATGCTTGTATTAGCGCGCGTTACGCAGCTTTTGCAAACAACGCTTCAAACCTTCATCCATCGGCGCTTCGATACGCATCACCTCACCGGTCCCCGGATGGGTAAACTTCAACGCTGCGGCGTGCAGGAACAGACGATTTAATCCCGTGCCTGCTTCAGTGAGCTGTCTGTCAAATTCACGGTCACCGTAGCGATCGTCAAAGGCAATCGGATGACCCGCATACTGTGTATGCACACGGATCTGATGAGTACGTCCGGTTACCGGGCTACAACGCACCAGGGTGGCAAATGCATAGCGTTCTTCCACTTTAAAGCGTGTTTCCGACGGTTTGCCTTCCTGACTGACACGCACGATACGTTCGCCGCTTTGCAGAATATTTTTCAATAACGGCGCTTGAACGCTCTTCACATGCGACTGCCACTGACCGCGCACCAGCGCCAGGTAATCTTTTTGCATCCCTTTTTCACGTAATTGCTCATGCAGAGAACGCAACGCCGAGCGTTTTTTCGCTACCAGCAAAACACCTGAGGTGTCCCGGTCAAGACGATGAACCAGTTCAAGGAACCGCGCTTCCGGGCGCAACGCCCGCAAACCTTCAATAACGCCGAAGCTTAAACCACTGCCGCCATGTACCGCCGTACCGGAAGGTTTATTCAGCACCAGGATGTGATCATCTTCATATAAGATGACGTCCGCCAGCGCCGCCACCTTTTGCAGATGTGGCGAAACCGCCTCTTCTTCCCGCTCAGCAACGCGAACCGGTGGAATACGCACCTCATCACCCGCTTCGAGTTTATATTCAGGCTTAATACGTTTTTTGTTCACCCGCACTTCGCCTTTACGCAAAATACGGTAAATCATACTTTTTGGTACGCCTTTCAATTGGGTACGCAAAAAGTTATCGATACGTTGCCCCGCTTCGTCAGCGGTGATAGCAACAATTTTTACGGATGGAGTCTCTGTTTTCATGGTTGGCGATTCTAATTAGCCAACATGATTCGCGCCACTCATTTTTCTATGCTTATATTTACTTTTGCACCTTATTACTTCACTGCGTGATCACTTTATTGATGGTTATTAAACCAATCACCAGCAAGAAGTGAAAAAACTGTGAGTAAGCGGGTGATAAATGGTAAAAGTCATCTTGCTATAACAAGGCTTGCAGTGGAATAATGAGGCCGTTTCCGTGTCCATCCTTGTTAAAACAAGAAATTTTACGGAATAACCCATTTTGCCCGACCGATCATCCACGCAGCAATGGCGTAAGACGTATTGATCTTTCAGGCAGTTAGCGGGCTGCGGGTTGCAGTCCTTACCGGTAGATGGAAATATTTCTGGAGAGTAATACCCAGTCTGTTTCTTTGATAATTGCGCTGTTTTTCCGCATGAAAAACGGGCAACCGACACTCTGCGCCTCTTTGAGCTGACGATAACCGTGAGGTTGGCGACGCGACTAGACACGAGGCCATCGGTTCACACCCGGAAAGGCGTTACTTTGCCCGCAGCTTAGTCGTCAATGTAAGAATAATGAGTAAGTTACGATGAAAAGAATGTTAATCAACGCAACTCAGCAGGAAGAGTTGCGCGTTGCCCTTGTAGATGGGCAGCGTCTGTATGACCTGGATATCGAAAGTCCAGGGCACGAGCAGAAAAAGGCAAACATCTACAAAGGTAAAATCACCCGCATTGAACCGAGTCTGGAAGCTGCTTTTGTTGATTACGGCGCTGAACGTCACGGTTTCCTCCCACTAAAAGAAATTGCCCGCGAATATTTCCCTGCTAACTACAGTGCTCATGGTCGTCCCAACATTAAAGATGTGTTGCGTGAAGGTCAGGAAGTCATTGTTCAGATCGATAAAGAAGAGCGCGGCAACAAAGGCGCGGCATTAACCACCTTTATCAGTCTGGCGGGTAGCTATCTGGTTCTGATGCCGAACAACCCGCGCGCGGGTGGCATTTCTCGCCGTATCGAAGGCGACGACCGTACCGAATTAAAAGAAGCACTGGCAAGCCTTGAACTGCCGGAAGGCATGGGGCTTATCGTGCGCACCGCTGGCGTCGGCAAATCTGCTGAGGCACTGCAATGGGATTTAAGCTTCCGTCTGAAACACTGGGAAGCCATCAAAAAAGCCGCTGAAAGCCGCCCGGCCCCGTTCCTGATTCATCAGGAGAGCAACGTAATCGTTCGCGCATTCCGCGATTACTTACGTCAGGACATCGGCGAAATTCTTATCGATAACCCGAAAGTGCTCGAACTGGCACGTCAGCATATCGCTGCATTAGGTCGCCCGGATTTCAGCAGCAAAATCAAACTGTACACCGGCGAGATCCCGCTGTTCAGCCACTACCAGATCGAGTCGCAGATCGAGTCCGCCTTCCAGCGTGAAGTCCGTCTGCCATCCGGTGGTTCCATTGTTATCGACAGCACCGAAGCGTTAACAGCCATCGACATCAACTCCGCACGCGCGACCCGTGGCGGCGATATCGAAGAAACTGCGTTTAACACCAACCTGGAAGCTGCCGATGAGATTGCTCGTCAGCTGCGCCTGCGTGACCTCGGCGGCCTGATTGTTATCGACTTCATCGACATGACGCCTGTACGCCACCAGCGTGCGGTAGAAAACCGTCTGCGTGAAGCGGTGCGTCAGGACCGTGCGCGTATTCAAATCAGCCATATTTCTCGCTTTGGCCTGCTGGAAATGTCCCGTCAGCGCCTGAGCCCATCACTGGGTGAATCCAGTCATCACGTTTGTCCGCGTTGTTCTGGTACTGGCACCGTGCGTGACAACGAATCGCTGTCGCTCTCTATTCTGCGTCTGATCGAAGAAGAAGCGCTGAAAGAGAACACCCAGGAAGTTCACGCCATTGTTCCTGTGCCAATCGCTTCTTACCTGCTGAATGAAAAACGTTCTGCGGTAAATGCCATTGAAACTCGTCAGGACGGTGTGCGCTGTGTAATTGTGCCAAACGATCAGATGGAAACCCCGCACTACCACGTGCTGCGCGTGCGTAAAGGGGAAGAAACGCCGACCTTAAGCTACATGCTGCCGAAGCTGCATGAAGAAGCGATGGCGCTGCCGTCTGAAGAAGAGTTCGCTGAACGTAAGCGTCCGGAACAACCTGCGCTGGCAACCTTTGCCATGCCGGATGTGCCGCCAGCGCCAACCCCAGCTGAACCTGCCGCGCCTGTCGTAGCCCCAGCACCTAAATCTGCACCGGCAACACCAGCCGCTCCTGCCCAACCTGGGCTGTTGAGCCGCTTCTTCGGCGCACTGAAAGCGCTGTTCAGCGGTGGTGAAGAAACCAAACCGTCCGAGCAACCAACACCGAAAGCAGAAGCGAAACCGGAACGTCAACAGGATCGTCGCAAGCCTCGTCAGAACAACCGCCGTGACCGTAATGAGCGCCGCGACACCCGTAGTGAACGTACTGAAGGCAGCGATAATCGCGAAGAAAACCGTCGTAATCGTCGCCAGGCACAGCAGCAGACTGCCGAGACGCGTGAGAGCCGTCAGCAGGCTGAGGTAACGGAAAAAGCACGTACCACCGACGAGCAGCAAGCGCCGCGTCGTGAACGTAGCCGCCGCCGTAACGATGATAAACGTCAGGCGCAACAAGAAGCGAAGGCGCTGAATGTTGAAGAGCAATCTGTTCAGGAAACCGAACAGGAAGAACGTGTACGTCCGGTTCAGCCGCGTCGTAAACAGCGTCAGCTCAATCAGAAAGTGCGTTACGAGCAAAGCGTAGCCGAAGAAGCGGTAGTCGCACCGGTGGTTGAAGAAACTGTCGCTGCCGAACCAATTGTTCAGGAAGCGCCAGCTCCACGCACAGAACTGGTTAAAGTCCCGCTGCCAGTCGTAGCGCAAACTGCACCAGAACAGCAAGAAGAGAACAATGCTGATAACCGTGACAACGGTGGCATGCCGCGTCGTTCTCGCCGCTCGCCTCGTCACCTGCGCGTGAGTGGTCAGCGTCGTCGTCGCTATCGTGACGAGCGTTATCCAACCCAGTCCCCAATGCCGTTGACCGTAGCGTGCGCGTCTCCGGAACTGGCCTCTGGCAAAGTCTGGATCCGCTATCCGATTGTACGTCCACAAGATGTACAGGTTGAAGAGCAGCGCGAACAGGAAGAAGTACATGTGCAGCCGATGGTGACTGAGGTCCCTGTCGCCGCCGCTATCGAACCGGTTGTTAGCGCGCCAGTTGTTGAAGAAGTGGCCGGTGTCGTAGAAGCCCCCGTTCAGGTTGCCGAACCGCAACCGGAAGTGGTTGAAACGACGCATCCTGAAGTGATTGCTGCCGCGGTAACTGAACAGCCGCAGGTGATTACCGAGTCTGATGTTGCCGTAGCCCAGGAAGTTGCAGAACAAGCAGAACCGGTGGTTGAACCGCAGGAAGAGACGGCAGATATTGAAGAAGTTGTCGAAACTGCTGAGGTTGTAGTTGCTGAACCTGAAGTTGTTGCTCAACCTGCCGCGCCAGTAGTCGCTGAAGTCGCAGCAGAAGTTGAAACGGTAGCTGCGGTCGAACCTGAGGTCACCGTTGAGCATAACCACGCTACCGCGCCAATGACGCGCGCTCCGGCACCGGAATATGTTCCGGAGGCACCGCGTCACAGTGACTGGCAGCGCCCTACTTTTGCCTTCGAAGGTAAAGGTGCCGCAGGTGGTCATACGGCAACACATCATGCCTCTGCCGCTCCTGCGCGTCCGCAACCTGTTGAGTAATAATTAGCTCAAAGTAATCAAGCCCTGGTAACTGCCAGGGCTTTTTTATTTCATCTTTGAATCAACATATTAAAATTCATCGAATGGCATCCTTGCTAACCAACAATGCAAAATAGGCAAAAAAATGCCCGCCCCAGCGATCCCAGAGCAGGCAGACAAAACATACCCAGTTTCATGATATGTTTTAAAGCGAAATTATTTGTTGAGCTGGAAGAGCGACAATCCCTGCATATCGGTAAATGCTTTATACGATGCCTGCAATGCCGTTTGCTGCATGATGTAAGATGAAATAGTTGCATTCCAGTCCACATCAACCAGATCGCTCATCTGCTGCGTTTGCCCTAAAGCGCGATCGCTACCTAATGAATCCAGCGACTCCAGTTCGTTCAGCTGCGTGCCTAATTCCGCGCGAACAGTCAGCACATTGTTCAGCGAGTTTTTCAGTCCGCGGTTGGTTTTATCTAACGCCGCAGCGGCGGTTTCTTTATCCGCTTCGCTATCCGCGACCGGCGTTTTCAGGGCTGCGATGGCACTATCCAGCATGGCAAAAAGATTGGTTTCAGAAGCGCTACCGTCTGGTTCCGCTACCGCGTTGCTGGTAATACTGTCGAAAATTTTGTCACCCGTGTGCCCTATCACCATCGAACGCGAAGCATCGACCTGTTGTTTAATACTTTCTGCTCCACCGACGTATTTCCCTTTCTCTTCGCTAAACGGCGCAGTCTCTGTTTTATAACCGGCAAAAATGTAGCGCCCGTTACCGTCAGTGGTGTTCGCCAGATTCAGCAACTGGTCACGAAGCCCCTGAATATCCGTAGCCAGCGAGGCCCGGTCATCGTCACTCAAGGTGCCATTGCTGGCGTAGACAATTTTTTCCTGAGCATTCTGGATAGCAGTGGTGACCTGGCTAAGTACACTCTCTTCCAGTGACACTTTTTGAGTGGCGAAAGTACGTGCCAGCGTGTACTGGCTGTTTTGCGCCTGTGCCTGGGAGAGAACTACGGCTTGTGATGCTGCAATGGGATCGTCAGAAGGGTTAACGACTCGCTTACCCGTCGACATCTGCTCGCCGTACTTCATCCATTCTGCCTGAGAATTGGTGATGCCGCGCATGTTTTGCTGGTACATCATCTGGGTACTGAAACGCATTTTATCTCCCCTTAGCGAATGTTAATCAGCGCATCAAAAATCGCGTTTGCCGTCTGCAGAACCTGCGCATTCGCCAGGTAATACTGCTGAAAACGTTGCAGATTTCCGTACTCCTCATCGAGATTGACACCGGAAATCGACTGCTGCTGATTGGAAAGCTGCGTCACCACATTACCTTGCGTGGTGCTACTGGTTTTCAACGTCGCGGTTTTATTACCGATATCACTCACTAACGAGGCATAAGCGTCGTTAAAGGATTTCGCACCGCCCACCGTTTTACTGTTGCTTTGCAGATCCAGCAGGGCCTGACCGTTGCGGTTATCGCTATCACCCGCATCTTTTTCGCTCGCCATCGCTATTTTCGCTTCGTCGGTGATTAATACATCCATGTTGACGATGGCGTCACTTACTGGTTTCAGCGTGAAGCTGTCGTTAACGGCAGGCGTTCCTGTAAACGTCAACTCCAGACCATCAAATGCCACTTTACCGTTGGCATCCGGCGTCACCGTAAAAGTGGTATTGCTGGCAAGGCGGGTGACCTGCCACTGATTATTATCGAACGAGATTTTGTAATCTGTCGCCAGTACCGCGGAGGCATCAGTTACCGTGGCACCGATCGCAACGTCACCTTTGTTTTTCGTGTTTTGCAGAACCGCGGGCTTACCGATAGCAAAGAAATCTTCACCAGCATCGCCGTTGGCATCAAATCCGGCTTTGTGTTGGCTGTTGAAAGCCTCGGCAAATGCCAGCGCCAGTTGTCCAAGCGTATTACGCGTCTGGTCCAGATCCTGAGAACGGAATGTCAGAATGCCGCCCAGCGACCCGGTATTCAGTAATTTCTCCGGGATCTCAATATTGCCTGCCGTCCCATCAACGTAAGCGACAGTCGTACGAGAAGGGTCGGCGCTGGAAGGAACTGCCGCCAGTTGCCGCGCCGTACTTCCCTGAACCAGTGAGTAACCATTGGCCATCGTGATGTTATAAGTACCGCCATCCTGAACGCTGACTTCTACGCCAACAATCTGGTTTAATTCGCTCACCAGTTGATCGCGTTGATCCAGCAGATTGTTAGGTGACGCCCCTGCCCCCACGCCTGTCAGGCGCGAGATTTGATCGTTCAGGCTGGCAATTTGTTTAGCGTAATTGTTGATCTGATCAACGCTGGCACCTATCGCGATATTGACCTGTTTGTCCTGGTCGCGCAGATATTGATCGGTGGTTTTAAACTGATTCACCAACCCTTCTGATTTCCCAATCAGCGCCTGGCGCGCTGCCGGGTCTTCCGCGTTACTCACCAGCGTTTGCAGGCTGGTGAAGAAATCCTGCATCTGTGTTGCCAGCGAAGAGGTACTGGTGGAGAGCATATTGTCGATTTTCGACATCTGCTCATAGCGGGCGGTCAGGCCGCTACTTTGCGTCTGCGCAGCACGTAACTGGTTGGTAATAAACGCATCATACTCACGCTGCACACCAGAAACGTAGACGCCATTGCCAACCCAGCCGCCAGCGCCCAACGTGCTATTGGCCTGCGCCATAATAGTGGTTTGGCGGGTATATCCGGCAACGTTATAGCTGGAGATATTATTACTTGCCGTATTTAACGCCGCCTGGGCCGCGTTCAGTCCGCTCATGGCGTTATTGATCAAGCTGGACATGGAGGTTCCTTATAAGCCTTCAATTACAGAGTATTATCGGCAGCGACCCGCCGGACTTGAGTTATTCAGAACAGATTATCAATGTTCATGCTGTAGGTTTTGCTCACCTTGTCGCTTATCGATTTCATCTGCTGGATCATGTTGGTGAGTTTACGGGCATAGTGAGGATCGGTAGCATACCCCGCGTCCTGTAGGGCCTGCGCCCCCTGCTCCGCACTCGCGGCGGTCGTCACGGCGGCGTAGCGCGGGTTACGTGTTAACAGCCCAACGTAATCCGACAATGCTTCCAGATACGAGCTGTAGACCCGAAACTTCGCTTTTACTTTCTTCGCTTCGCCGTTTTCATATTCAGTCGTGGTGATTTCAGTAACTGGCCCTTTCCAGTTGCCAGAGGCTTTGACACCAAACAGGTTATAGCTCGGCTCGCCGTTTTCGCGGCGGATTTGCCGTTGCCCCCAACCAGATTCCAGTGCCGCCTGAGCGAGGATCAAATGATGTGGCACACCGCTTTGCTGGCTTGCCAGTTGGGCGGGCAGCGAGAGTTGCGCGAGGAATGCTTTACTGTCACCCGGCAGCGAATCATCGTAGTTACGTGGCACGGCCTTTTGCACCAGCTGCGAAAGCGCCTGATTTTGATAACGCACCACAGTTTCGAGCGGGAATTTCATCGGTGCTGCTGGCGTGGACTCCTCTGGCAATGGTTGTTCTGGCGTCATCTGTTTAACCATCATCTCTGCAAGCCCCAGACCTTTGCCCGCCGTCATCTGTTGGGCAATCTGCTGGTCATACATACTGGTATACAGGCGAGTGTGCTCGCTGCTGAACAGGCCATCTTTTGGTAAAGCGTCGCGCATGCTTTTCAACATCATCTGCACGAACATCCCTTCCACCTGACGGGCCACCGGACGGATATTTGCCGCCGGATCTTCGCCCGCTTTCGCCTTTAGTTCGTTGAGTGATTGCGCATCCCAGGCCGCACTTGCCAGTAGTTTGCTGTCGCTGATCATCAGATGATTTCCAGTTTTGCCCGCAGACATCCCGCACTTTGCATTGATTGCAGTATGGACATCAGATCCATCGGCGTAGCGCCCAGCGCATTGAGCGCGCGCACCACGTTATTGAGGCTGGCGCTGGAACGTACGCTTTGCAGCGAACCGCCGCTCTGGCGTAAATCGATCTGCGTTTGTGGAGTAACCACAGTCTGTCCACCACCAAACGGTGTATCTGGCTGGCTGACATTGGCCTGACGATTAACTGTTACTGAGAGATTCCCCTGCGCTACCGCGCAGCTGTCGAGGGTCACTTCGCGATTCATCACCACCGAACCGGTGCGCGAGTTAATCACTACTTTAGCGTCCTGCGGGGTGACATTAACATGCATATTCTGAATATCGGCAAGGAAGCGGACCTGGGAACTGTTGCCACTCGGTACGCGCACCTGAATAGTCCGCGCATCTAACGCGGTGGCGCTGCCATATCCACGCACGCGGTTGATGGTGTCAGCGATTTGCTGCGCCATGCTGAAATCTTCGTCGTTAAGTTGCAAATTAAGGGTATTCCCGACGCCAAACTGGCTGGGCAATTCACGTTCAATAACCGCACCATTGGTGATCCGTCCACCGTTCAGTTGGTTAACCTGAACACTGCTACCGCCAGCGGAGGCTCCTGCGCCGCCAACCAGAATATTGCCCTGCGCCAGCGCATACACCTGACTGTCAACGCCCTTAAGCGGTGTCATCAACAACGTACCTCCACGCAAGCTTTTGGCATTACCCATGGAAGAAACCACCACATCGATGGTTTGCCCCTGACGTCCAAACGGAGGAAGTGACGCTGTCACCATTACCGCAGCGACGTTTTTTAGCTGCATATTGGTGCCCGTCGGAACGGTAATTCCCAGCTGTGAGAGCATGTTATTAAGCGTTTGTGTGGTAAACGGCGTCTGGGTTGTCTGGTCACCGGTGCCATCCAGCCCCACCACCAGACCATAGCCAATCAGTGAGTTTTGCCTTACCCCCTGAACACTGGTGAGATCGCGAATACGCTCAGCCTGAGCCGCCGTCGTGACCAGTAGAAGAATTAATGCAGAGAGAAATTTAATCACCACAGCCTCACTTACATTGGCGACAGGTTAAGGAAGAAACGCTGCAACCAGCCCATATTTTGCGCTTCGTTAATGTAGCCATTGCCTACGTATTCAATGCGCGCATCCGCCACCTGAGTAGACGGTACGGTATTGCTGCCGCTGATAGTGCGTGGATTAACCACACCAGAGAAGCGAATAAATTCGGTACCCTGATTAATGGCAATCTGTTTTTCACCCACCACATGCAGGTTGCCGTTGACCAGTACCTGGTCAACCGTCACCGTCAACGTGCCGCTAAAGGTATTGCTGGCATTGGCCCCGCCCTTTCCGTTGAACGTGTTACCACCGGAGGCTTCGACATCGGCACGAGCGTTACCAAACAGCCCCTGCAAATAGCGCGGCACAGTATCAAAGCCAAAATTAGTTTTACCGTCACGGCTGGCATTCGCAGAGGAGCTTTTGCTGGCGCTGACGTTCTCCTGCAACACGATGGTCAGCGTATCGCCAATATTGCGTGGTCGACGATCTTCAAACAGCGGTTGATAGCCATAGTTAATCGGCTGAGCAGACTGGAAAATAGAACCGTTGGCGACGGGCGTCGGACCGGGAACCGGTTGTGCACTGGTCGCCCCCTGCACCAGCGGCGTGGAGGGTATCCAGGCGCAGCCGGTTAGTGAAAGCACCAACAAGCTGGAAATAGCATAAGTATGCGCAGCGTTTTTTTGCATGGCTATCATCTTCAAAAATCAGTAAACCGGTGAACCTGCCACCGGTTATGCCTTAGAGTTGCGTCAGTTTTTGCAGCATCTGATCGGTGGTGGACACCGCTTTACTGTTGATTTCGTAAGCGCGTTGCACCTGAATCATATTGACCAGTTCTTCCGCCACGTTGACGTTAGACGTTTCAACATACCCTTGATACAGCAGTCCCGCGCCGTTCAGGCCCGGCGTGCTTTCGTTCGGTGCACCGGAGGATTGCGTTTCGGTGTAGAGGTTTTCGCCAATGCTCTCCAGCCCGGTATCATTCATAAAGGTGGTGAGATTGAGCTGCCCAACCTGAACCGGAGCTGCCTGGCCTTGTTGGGTTACGCTGACCACGCCATCACGACCGATGGTGATACTTAACGCATTCGCCGGAATGGTGATCGCTGGCTGCACCTGAAAACCACCAGCCGTCACCAGCTGCCCGTTCTGATCCACCTGGAAAGAGCCGTCACGGGTATAGGCTGATGAGCCATCTGGCAACATCACCTGGAAAAAGCCCTGCCCTTTAATCGCGACATCTTTGCTGTTGTTGGTCTGCGACAGGTTGCCCTGGCTGTGTAAACGTTCAGTGGCGACCGGGCGTACCCCCGTGCCGATTTGTAATCCGGAGGGTAAGGTGGTTTGTTCGGAAGACTGTGCCCCCGGCTGGCGAATGGTTTGATAAAGCAGATCTTCAAACACCGCGCGCTGACGCTTAAAACCGTTAGTACTGACGTTTGCCAGGTTGTTGGCAATGACGTCCATATTGGTTTGCTGGGCGTCAAGGCCCGTTTTGGCGATCCATAATGAACTGATCATAAAATGTCCTGTAGTGGATTAGTGACAAAGTGCATATGTCTTCTTGCCGGATGCGGCGTAAACGCCTTATCCGGCCTACAAGAGCTCGCAAAATCGATAAATTGCGATTGCCCCCATAGACCCGATAAACTTGCGCATCGGGCAACTTATACTTGTCATGTATCCTTTCAATTAACTCATCGACAGCAGTTGGTTGGCACGGCCTGCGTTATCATCGACGCTGCTGATCACCTTCATCTGCATTTCAAAACGCCGCGCGCTGGCAATCATGTCGCTCATTGCCGCAACGGCATTGACGTTACTGCCTTCCAGAACCCCCGACATCACACGCAAGGTTGGATCTGCCTGCAGTACCGGCCCACGCGTGGCCTGGGTTTCTGCGCTTAAACGAAAAATGCCGTCGTCACCGCGCTGCACTTCGCTGCCCGTGGCTTTCACCAGTTTAAGACGCCCTACTGGCGCAACCGTATTTGCCGGATCGCCCGGATTGAGCGCCGAGATTGTGCCATCGGCAGCAATAGTGATTTCCGCCCCTTCCGGCACAGCAATTGGCCCAGCCTCGCCTATCACCGGATGCCCCTGAATTGTCAGTTGCCCGGTGGGATCAACCTGAATGCTGCCATTACGCGTATACCCTTCGCTGCCGTCAGCGGACTGCACGGCCAGCCAGCCATCCTGCTGCAACGCAACGTCCAGCGGGCGCGAGGTGTAATCCATCTTGCCGGGCGTCATGTCTGCACCCGGTGTTGACGCCGTTACCAGCGTGCGCGTGGGCAGTGAAAGCCCTTCCACCGGCACTGCACGCAAGGCGTTTAACTGCGCGCGAAAACCGGGCGTAGAGGCATTGGCCAGATTACTGGCGGTTACCGCCTGTTGATTCAGCGTCTGGCTGGCTGCTCCCATCGCGGTATAAATTGCGTGATCCATTGAGCTATCCCGTCAGCGATTAGCGTAAGTTAACCAGCGTGTTGAGGATCTGGTCCTGGGTTTTGATGGTCTGGGCGTTAGACTGATAGTTACGCTGGGCAACGATCATATTGACCAGTTCTTTACTGAGATCGACGTTGGACGCTTCCAACGCACCGTTGGTCAGGGTGCCAAAGTTGCCCGTCCCGGCTGACCCCAACAGCGCCACGCCAGAAGATTGCGTCGCAGACCAGACGTTGTCGCCTTCGGATGCCAGACCTTCGTTGTTGGCAAAGTTCGCCAGTACAATCTGCCCCAGCAGTTGTGTTTGTTCGTTGGAATAGTTGCCGACAACCGTACCGTCATCATTGATTTGATAACTCACCAGATCGCCCGGTTTGTAGCCATTCTGGGTGGTTGCCACAATATTGTTAGCGCCGGTATTTTGCTGCATGGAGTTGAGGAAGCTCAGGCTAAACGTGGCGGGATCTGCGCCGTTAATTGCGCCAGTGGTAATATTCTCTGTTGGATTTGAGGTCAGAACGCCATTGGCATTAAACACCAGCTTCATTGCAGGCTCGGCTGTACCTGTTGGATCACTGCTATCCTGGGTGTAGACCTGCCAGTTATTATCCCCGGTCTTCACAAAGTAGACGCTCATGTCATGAGCATTACCCTGACTGTCGAAAACAGTCACCGAACCTTTTTTGTTATAGCTATCCGCATTGCTGGCGCTGAATGGCGTAACAGTAGGAAGCGGATCGCTGGAATTCAGGTTGATCTGCATCGATGCCGTGGTGGTAGTTTTCGCTGCCATCAGGGTATTCGGGATCGAAATATTAGTCGGATTCGCCCCTTGCTGAATAGTCGGCGGCGTACCGGTTGCCGGGTAACCCGTCAGCTGTAAACCTTGCATATTCACCAGGTTACGGTTTTCATCCAGCTTAAATTGTCCGTTACGGCTGTAGAACACCGAACCGTTGCTGTCTACCAGACGGAAAAAACCGTTCTGGCTGATAGCAACGTCCAGACCTCGCCCGGTGTTGGTGGTCGTGCCATCGGTAAAGTCCTGAGTGATACCGGCAACTTTTACCCCCAGTCCCACTTTCGAACCGGCAAACATATCGGCAAAAGAGGCCGTGCCTGATTTAAAGCCGTAGGTGGCGGAGTTGGCGATATTGTTGCCAATAACATCGAGGTTGGTGGCGGCAGCGTTTAATCCGCTAACCGCTTGAGAAAAGGCCATGACTGACTCCTGAAATGTGAAGGCTTAAATTATCTGCCGTACTTCGTCGAGGGTGGTGGTGCCGTAAGTGCCGAGATCCAGCGTATTACCGTTGTTGCCGCGGATCACACCCTGCACCAGAGCAAACTGCAGCGGCTGGGCAACCAGTTGTGTACCACCGTTACTGGCGCTAATCGCTACATTGTAAGAACCGTTCGGCGCAGTGCTGCCATCAGTCAACGTACCGTCCCAGGTGAAACTGTGAACTCCGGCGGTCAGTTCACCAATATCAATGGTGCGCACAACCGCGCCATTTTTATCGGTGATGGTGGCCGTAACTTTGTCTGCCGCCTGTTGCAGCTCAACACCAAACGGCGTGGTCGTGGTCACAGCCCCTTCTTCACTGCCGGTTCCCGCAAGAATAGTGGTGCCGGGGATCATCACGCCGTGACCGATCAGGTTACTGGCCTGTAACGACTGGCTGTTATCAATCTGTCCGGAAATAGATCCGAGCGTGGTATTGAGTTTTTCAATCCCGCTGACCGTGCTGATTTGTGCCAGTTGCGACGTCAGCTCGTTGTTTTCCATTGGATTGGTCGGGTCCTGGTTTTTCAGCTGCGCCACCAGCAAAGTCAGAAAACTGCTTTGTAAATCTGCGGCGTTGCTGCCCGTGAGCGAACTACTGCTGGTGGTACTGACGCCGGTATTTGTCGGATCGGTGGTGGTTACCGCAATGGACATAGCTTTCTCCTTTATTGACCGAGCGTAAGGGTTTTCAGCATCATGCTTTTCACCGTGTTGAGCACTTCAACATTGGCCTGATAGCTGCGTGACGCCGACATGGTGTTAACCATCTCCCCGACGACATCAACGTTCGGCATTTTTACGTAGCCCTTTGCATCTGCCAGCGGATTACCCGGTTCATAAACCAGTTTGTCCGGGGCCTGACTTTCTATAACATCGGCAACCTTTACGCCGCCTGTCGCAGCACCTGGTGCAGCGTTAACCTGGAATACCACCTGTTTTGCCCGATATGGCTGTCCATCAGGACCGGTCACGCTATCAGCATTTGCCAGATTACTGGCCGCCACGTTCAGGCGCTGGGACTGGGCAGTTAACGCCGACCCGGCGATATCAAAAATATTCAGCAGTGCCATCCGTTAATTTCCGCTCTGTAAAACGTTCATCATGCCTTTGATTTGCCCGCTCAACGCGCTAAGGCTCATCTGGTATTGCAGGCTGTTATCGGCAAACTGGGTGCGTTCGCGATCCATATCGACGGTATTACCGTCAAGCGAAGGCTGGTCCGGAATACGGTATTGCAGTTCTGCGGTAGGAGGCGTCAGCGCCTGCGCCGGGATGTGTTGCGTTGAGGTCATCGTCAGTGCAACCACACTGGTTGCATCCCGTCCACGTTGCATGACTTTTTTAAGTTCACTGGCAAAATCGATATCGCGCGCCTGATAACCAGGGGTATCGGCATTGGCGATGTTTGCTGCCAGCACTTCCTGACGCTGGGCGCGCAGATTGAGCGCCTCTTGTTGAAAACGTAAGGCGGCGTCGAGCTTATCGAGCATATCTCCTCCGCAGGTATCAAAATTCTGCCATCAGCTTAAATGCCTTTACGCGCGCGTTATCGGCGGAATAAACGCAAAATGGGTCGCTATTTATGCCGTTGATGACCATTGCGGACAGGTACAATTCACGTTGTAGAAATGGCTGGGGGGCGAAAATGCTGGCAATAAAACGTAGCGTGGCGATCATCGCGATACTGTTCAGTCCGTTAAGTACGGCGAGCAATCTCACATCGCAATTGCACAACTTTTTTAGCGCCCAACTCGCGGGGGTAAGTGATGAGGTTCGTGTTTCTATTCGTACAGCGCCCAATCTACTACCGCCATGCGAGCAGCCATTGCTTTCGATGAGCAATAATTCCCGCCTGTGGGGCAATGTGAATGTGTTGGCACGCTGCGGTAACGACAAACGATATTTACAGGTTAATGTGCAGGCCACAGGAAATTATGTGGTTGCCGCAATGCCCATTGTGCGGGGAGGAAAGCTGGAAGCTGGCAATGTCAAACTAAAACGCGGACGGCTGGATACCCTGCCACCGCGTACGGTGCTGGATATCAATCAACTTGTTGATGCCGTTAGCCTGCGCGATCTATCACCCGATCAACCTATCCAGTTAACCCAGTTTCGCCAGGCATGGCGGGTAAAAGCGGGACAACGCGTCAACGTGATCGCCAGCGGTGATGGGTTTAGCGCCAACGCAGAAGGTCAGGCGCTGAACAATGCAGCCGTCGCACAGAATGCGCGGGTGCGCATGGTATCGGGACAGGTAGTCAGCGGCGTTGTTGATGCAGATGGGAATATTCTTATAAACCTGTAAGCTGTTAAAGATTACCCGTCCCTTGCCGATAAATAAGCAACACATGATAAAAGCGCCCTCAATGAGGAATAAACCATGAGTATTGATCGCACTTCGCCTCTGAAGCCTGTAAGCACCGTTCAACCGCGCGAAACCACTGACGCGCCGGTAACGAACAGTCGGGCGGCAAAAACAACCGCCTCCACCAGCACCAGTGTGACGTTAAGCGACGCGCAAGCAAAACTGATGCAACCCGGCAGCAGTGATATCAATCTTGAACGTGTCGAAGCGTTAAAACTGGCGATTCGTAACGGTGAACTAAAAATGGACACCGGCAAAATTGCCGATGCGCTGATCAACGAAGCGCAGCAAGACTTGCAGAGTAACTGATCGTATGACACGTCTTGCAGAGATCCTCGACCAGATGTCCGCTGTGCTTAACGATCTCAAAACGGTAATGGATCAAGAGCAGCAACATCTCTCTATGGGGCAGATCAACGGCAGCCAGTTGCAATGGATTACAGAACAAAAAAGCTCACTGCTGGCGACGCTGGATTACCTCGAACAGTTACGCAAGAAAGAACCCAATACAGCAAATAGCGTTGATATTAGTCAACGCTGGCAGGAAATTACTGTGAAAACGCAGCAACTACGCCAAATGAATCAACATAACGGCTGGTTACTGGAAGGACAGATTGAGCGCAATCAACAGGCGCTGGAAATGTTGAAACCGCATCAGGAACCGACGCTATATGGGGCGAACGGTCAGACCTCAACAACCCATCGCGGCGGTAAAAAGATTTCGATCTGAAGATTATCTCCGGCCTGCACTGCAGGCCGGAATGCATTGTTACACCGTCCGGCGGGCAAATTCTTTAACTTTGAAGCCCAGTACCGCCAGTGCAGCGAAGTACGCGGCAATCCCCGCCAGCACGACCGCCATTAAACGCAGTAAGCGCCAGGGCATGGTACCCAATGACCACTCCGGCATGATATGTAACATACCTAAAAGCACGCCAGACATCACCAGTACCGCCACCACCAGACGCAACAGAAACGCCATCCAGCCAGGTTGCGGAGTAAAGATTTTCTGCTTACGCAACTGCCAGTAAAGCAGCGAAGCATTCAGACACGCCGCCAGACCAATAGAAAGTGACAGCCCGGCATGTTTCAACGGACCAATAAACGCCAGGTTCATCAATTGCGTTAAAATCAGCGTAACGATGGCAATTTTCACTGGCGTTTTAATGTCCTGGCGGGAATAAAAGCCAGGAGCCAACACTTTCACTACAATCAGGCCAATCAAACCCACCGAGTAGGCAATTAACGCCCGCTGGGTCATCAGCGCATCAAACGCGGTAAATTTACCGTACTGGAACAGCGAAACGGTTAACGGACCTGAAAGAATGCCCAACGCAACCGCACTCGGCAGCGCCAACAGGAAACAAAGACGCAACCCCCAGTCCATCAAACGGTTGTATTCATCATGATTGCCACTGGCAAAACTTTTCGACAGCGATGGCAGCAAAATGGTGCCAAGCGCCACGCCCAGCACACCGGAGGGAAACTCCATTAAGCGGTCGGCGTAATACATCCAAGACACCGAACCGGAAGCAAGAAACGAGGCAAAAATGGTGTTGATGATTAAGGAGATCTGGCTCACAGAGACGCCAAGGATCGCCGGTCCCATCTGTTTCATCACGCGCATTGCTCCGGCATCGTGGAAGTTAATGCGCGGCAGGACCAGCATGCCGATCTTCTTCAGGTGCGGTAGCTGATACACCAGCTGCAGGATGCCGCCGACCGTAACAGCCCACGCCAGCGCCAGCACCGGTGGGTTAAAGTACGGTGCGGCAAACAGCGCGAAACCAATCATGCTGATGTTAAGCAGTGTTGGCGCAAACGCCGGAATCGAGAAGCGGTTCCACGTATTCAGAATCGCTCCCACCAGCGACGCCAGGGAGATAAGCAAGATATAGGGAAAGGTAATCTTTAGTAGCTGGCTGGTCAGGGCAAATTTGTCGGCAGTGTCAGCGAAGCCTGGCGCGGTCACCATGATCACCCACGGTGCGGCGAGCATGCCAGCGACCGTCACAACCGCCAGCGCGAGTGTCAGCAGGCCAGAAACATAAGAGACAAAGACCCGCGTGGCGTCTTCACCCTGCTTACTTTTATATTCCGCCAGAATCGGTACAAATGCCTGGGAAAATGCCCCTTCGGCAAAGATACGGCGTAACAAGTTAGGAAGTTTAAAAGCGACGAAAAAGGCGTCGGTTGCCATCCCTGCGCCAAAGATTCTGGCGACAATTGCGTCTCGTGCGAAGCCAAGCACACGCGAAAACATGGTCATCGAGCTGACGGCGGCCAGCGATTTTAATAAATTCATCGGTGTTCTAATCCAGACCCACGGGCAAAACGCCTGCAAGGCAGGCGCTGAAAGAGGCGAATAGTCTACCTGGATTATGGTGAATTGCTACCGCCAGATGTTACAGGGTTTATTCACTCATCGCATCGCGCCAGATCTTGTCAACGATACGTTGCGCCAGCACGGCCTGTTCGCCGGCGGTTTGCGGAACTGTCTGATTTTGCACACATTCAATGAAGTGCCGTGCACAGCCGACAAATCCACGTTGCTCAAGCGTACTCTGCCAACCAGGAATCGGTTTATGCACTACGCCCTGCCCGCGCTCCTCACGCCATTCGCGCATATCCGTAATGTCGATGAGCGCACCGTCAGTCACGGCCTGCACGGTTTCACGCTGACTTCCGGCACGGCGATGCATACAGGTGGTGATCTGCAAAGGGCCGGCCGAAAAATGGTGCTCGGCAAACAGCATTTCGCCAGCGTCGTTAGTCAATAGCGTACCGCCATCCAGAGAAGCTTTGCCGCCCGACAACCACAGCGCGGTATCCACCACATGCAGATAATCATCCAGCAACGTGAAATAAAGATCGTGTGGCCCGACGCTATTGCTACGATGTTTATCCATTCTTAGCGAGGCTGCGGTAGCGAGTTGCGTTTTTAACTCACCGTAGAGTGGTGCGAAACGACGGTTAAAACCGACCATCAACGTCAGTTTTTTCCGCGCCGCCAGTTCCACCAGCCGTTCAGCATCGCGCAGATTTTCTGCCAGCGGTTTATCGACACAGACATGTACCCCCGCATTGAGTAACGTACTGACCACGTCAAAGTGGCTGGCGGTGCTGGAATGCACAAAAACCGCATCGCAACTGGCGGCAAGGCTGGATAACGAATCGGCATATGGAATGCGCCAGCTTTCACAAATTGGCAGGGCTTTCGCGCGCGTAGGCGACCAGGCTCCTTGTAACGTCCAGTCAGACGCTGCCGCCAGCACCGGTAACCACGCTTTTTGCGCAATGCCACCTAATCCCACTACGCCGATACGTAATTTTTTCACTTTAATCTCCCAGATGGGCCAGCAACGAATCAAGACGCTGTTTCAGTTCTGCCACTTCGATTTCCAGGGCTTCGACGCGGGCCTGTAAATCACCATCAACCGCGTTCGACATATCCGTCACCGCCGGCTGATCTTCAACCTCACCACTGAAAAGATGCATGTAGCGGCTTTCGCGTTTACCCGGTTCGCGGGCCAGACGCACCACAAAAGGACCATCTTCGCGATTTGCCAGTTGTTCCAGCGTCGACTCCACTTCCGCCATATCGCTGAATTCATACATTCGCGCGGCGCGGCTGCGCAGTTCACCTGGCGTCTGGGCACCACGCAATAACAACGTGGTGATTAACGCCACTTCCGCTGCGCTCAGTTTCAGATCGCCAAATTCTGAATTACAAAAACGTTGCTCATATTTGGTGACCCGATTACCAAAACCGCTCACTGTGCGTAGATAATGACGTTTGACCAGATTATCCAGCTGTTCCTGCACTTCGGATTCACTCAGATTCATGACCGGTTCACGGTTCGTTTTCTGATTACAGGCCGTGACTACACCATTGACTGAGAGCGGGTATTGCTCCGGCGTGGTCACCTGCTTTTCCAGCAAGCAACCAATCACGCGAGCTTCAAGGGCAGTAAGTTGATATTTCATGAGATTCTCCTTAGCGGCCGGGCGTCCAGTCTGGGGTAGTTAATGCCGTCAGTACGTGATCGCGCCATTGTCCATCAATCAACAGATAGTCTTTCGCATAGCCTTCTTTTTCAAAACCCAGTCGCGCCAGTAAATCACCGCTGCGTTTATTGTGCGGCATATAATTAGCCATAATGCGATGAATATGTTGGGTGCGCTGCATATAACGAATGGCTGCGGTCAGGGCTTCAAACATGAGTCCTTTGCCCTGCCATTTTTGCCCAATCGAATAACCGAGATAGCAGGCATGAAAAGAGCCACGAACAACATTGGAAAAATTGGCAACGCCAATAATCTCTTTTTCGTCCGGGTCGAATAAGCCAAAGTAGAAAGCTGAACCTTGTTTATGAAATTCGTTAATCATCCCCAGCCTGGCCTGCCAGCCTGATGGATAACAGTGGCTTTCGTCGCGCACTGGCTCCCAGGGCTTGAGGAAATGGCGATTCTCTGCGTAATAATCCGCAAGACGCCAGGCATCACGATCATGCACCAGACGCACGACCAGTCGGTCTGTGGTTAAGCGCACTTTTGGCACGTTACTGCGATAGCCAAACATTCTATACCTACTCCTTCCCGTAACGTCTTTAATACGCTGTAAGTATTACTATACCTGCGCAACCAGACCCTGTGAAAAGTCCAAAATGCCATTTTCTGCATTATTCACATATTTGATAAAAACTCTCTATCAAAGCGACGTTTTGATAAAAAAATATTGTCCCCGAAGTGATGGGAAAAGTCTTAGCGGCAATGCAGAATAGAAAGTGCTCATCTTTTATTTCCCGGGAGGGGAAATGTCCCGCGTGTCGCAGGCGAGGAACCTGGGTAAATATTTCCTGCTCATCGATAATATGCTGGTCGTGCTGGGGTTCTTTGTTGTCTTCCCGCTGATCTCTATCCGCTTCGTTGATCAAATGGGCTGGGCCGCCGTCATGGTCGGTATTGCTCTCGGTCTACGCCAATTTATTCAGCAAGGTCTGGGTATTTTCGGCGGCGCAATTGCCGACCGCTTTGGTGCCAAACCGATGATTGTTACCGGTATGCTGATGCGTGCCGCCGGATTCGCCACAATGGGTATCGCCCACGAACCGTGGCTATTGTGGTTTTCATGCCTGCTTTCGGGACTCGGCGGCACGTTGTTTGATCCGCCGCGTTCGGCGCTGGTGGTGAAACTAATCCGTCCACAACAACGTGGTCGTTTTTTCTCGCTGTTGATGATGCAGGACAGTGCCGGTGCGGTCATTGGCGCATTGTTGGGGAGCTGGCTGTTGCAATACGACTTTCGCCTGGTCTGCGCCACAGGGGCCGTTTTGTTTGTACTGTGTGCAGCGTTCAATGCGTGGTTATTACCGGCATGGAAACTCTCCACCGTACGCACGCCCGTTCGCGAAGGCATGACCCGCGTGATGCGCGACAAGCGTTTTGTCACCTATGTCCTGACGCTGGCGGGTTACTACATGCTGGCTGTTCAAGTGATGCTGATGCTGCCAATTATGGTCAACGACGTGGCGGGCGCGCCCTCTGCCGTTAAATGGATGTATGCCATTGAAGCGTGTCTGTCGTTAACGTTGCTCTATCCTATCGCCCGCTGGAGTGAAAAGCATTTTCGTCTGGAACACCGGTTGATGGCTGGGCTGTTGATAATGTCATTAAGCATGATGCCGGTGGGCATGGTCAGCGGCCTGCAACAACTTTTCACCCTGATTTGTCTGTTTTATATCGGGTCGATCATTGCCGAGCCTGCGCGTGAAACCTTAAGTGCTTTGCTGGCGGACGCAAGAGCTCGCGGCAGCTATATGGGGTTTAGCCGTCTGGGTCTGGCGATTGGTGGCGCTATTGGTTATATCGGTGGCGGCTGGCTGTTTGACCTGGGCAAATCGGCGCACCAGCCAGAGCTTCCGTGGATGATGCTGGGAATTATTGGCATCTTCACTTTCCTTGCGCTGGGTTGGCAGTTTAGTCAAAAACGCGCCGCGCGTCGTTTGCTGGAACGCGACGCCTGATTTGATACTCCCCCCTGACTCCTCCATACTGAAAGTGAACTGACAGCCAAATGGAGGAGTCACGTGAAGCTATACATTTACGATCACTGCCCTTACTGCCTCAAAGCCCGCATGATTTTCGGCCTGAAAAATATCCCCGTCGAATTACATGTTCTGCTCAACGACGACGCAGAAACACCCACCCGGATGGTCGGTCAAAAACAGGTTCCCATTCTGCAAAAAGATGACAGCCGCTATATGCCAGAAAGCATGGATATCGTTCACTATGTCGATAAACTCGACGGCAAACCGTTACTGACCGGCAAACGTTCCCCTGCCATTGAAGACTGGCTGCGCAAAGTCAATGGCTACGCCAACAAACTGCTGTTGCCGCGTTTTGCCAAATCGGCATTTGATGAGTTTTCTACTCCCGCCGCGCGCAAATATTTCGTCGACAAGAAAGAGGCCAGCGCGGGTAATTTTGCCGACCTGCTGGCCCACTCTGACGGTCTGATTAAGAATATCAGCGATGATTTGCGTGCGCTGGACAAACTGATCGTCAAACCGAACGCCGTGAATGGCGAACTTTCGGAAGATGATATTCAGCTATTTCCGCTACTGCGTAATCTGACGCTGGTAGCCGGAATCAACTGGCCAAGCCGCGTTGCTGATTACCGCGATAATATGGCGAAACAGACACAAATCAATTTGTTATCATCAATGGCGATTTAATCCTGACCCGCCGCGGCAGCCTGTATTCGCGGGTTGCCGCCGTTTTCAGTTTTTTCTGCTGGCGAGTTTATCGCTGGTGACACATGCTGCGTTGTGTCAGGATATTGACGCAGATTTCATGTCGAGGACTACCATGAACAAGTTTTTATTTGCCGCTGCATTGATCGTCAGTGGCCTGCTCGTTGGCTGTAATCAACTCACCCAATACACCATCACCGAACAAGAAATTAACCAGTCGCTTGCGAAACATAATAATTTCTCAAAAGATATCGGTTTACCCGGCGTGGCTGACGCCCATATTGTTCTGACAAACTTGACCAGCCAAATTGGTCGCGAAGAGCCGAATAAGGTTACCCTAACCGGAGACGCCAATCTGGACATGAACTCCCTGTTCGGTAGTCAGAAAGCGACCATGAAACTGAAGCTGAAAGCGCTGCCCGTGTTTGATAAAGAAAAAGGTGCGATCTTCCTGAAAGAGATGGAAGTGGTCGATACGACGGTACAACCGGAAAAAATGCAAACGGTGATGCAAACGTTGCTTCCCTATTTGAACCAGGCATTACGCAATTACTTTAACCAGCAACCTGCTTACGTCCTGCGCGAAGATGGCAGCCAGGGCGAAGCAATGGCGAAAAAACTGGCGAAAGGCATTGAAGTGAAGCCAGGCGAAATTGTCATTCCATTTACTGATTAATCACGAGGGCGCATTTGCGCCCTTTATTTTTCGTGCAAAGGAAAACGTTTCCGCTTATCCTTTGTGTCCGGCAAAAACATCCCTTCAGCCGGAGCATAGAGATTAATGACTGCACCATCCCAGGTATTAAAGATCCGCCGCCCAGACGACTGGCACCTTCACCTCCGCGATGGCGACATGTTAAAAACTGTCGTGCCGTATACCAGCGAAATTTATGGACGGGCTATCGTAATGCCCAATCTGGCTCCGCCCGTGACTACCGTTGAGGCTGCCGTGGCGTATCGCCAACGTATTCTTGACGCCGTACCTGCCGGGCACGACTTCACCCCATTGATGACCTGTTATTTAACAGATTCGCTGGATCCTAATGAGCTGGAGCGCGGATTTAACGAAGGCGTGTTCACCGCTGCAAAACTTTACCCGGCAAACGCAACCACTAACTCCAGCCACGGCGTGACGTCAATTGACGCAATCATGCCGGTACTTGAGCGCATGGAAAAAATCGGTATGCCGCTACTGGTGCATGGTGAAGTGACACATGCAGATATCGACATTTTTGATCGTGAAGCGCGCTTTATAGAAAGCGTGATGGAACCGCTGCGCCAGCGCCTGACTGCACTGAAAGTCGTTTTTGAACACATCACCACCAAAGACGCAGCCGACTATGTCCGTGACGGAAATGAACGACTGGCTGCTACCATCACTCCGCAACATCTGATGTTTAACCGCAACCATATGCTGGTTGGTGGCGTGCGTCCGCACCTGTATTGTCTACCCATCCTCAAACGCAATATTCACCAACAGGCACTGCGTGAACTGGTCGCCAGCGGTTTTAATCGAGTATTCCTCGGTACGGATTCTGCGCCACATGCACGTCATCGCAAAGAGAGCACCTGCGGCTGCGCGGGCTGCTTCAACGCCCCAACCGCGCTGGGAAGTTACGCCACCGTCTTTGAAGAGATGAATGCTCTGCAGCACTTTGAAGCATTCTGTTCTGTAAACGGCCCGCAGTTCTATGGGTTACCGGTCAACGACACATTCATCGAACTGGTACGTGAAGAGCAACAGGTTGCTGAAAGCATCGCACTGACTGATGACACCCTGGTGCCATTCCTCGCCGGGGAAACGGTACGCTGGTCCGTTAAACAATAAAAATCGTAGCTTCCTGTTGTCATTAGGTTATTTTACCTGTATAAATAACCAGTATATTCAACAGGGGGCTATTATGCGAATTGAAGTCACCATAGCGAAAACTTCTCCATTGCCAGCTGGGGCTATTGACGCCCTGGCTGGCGAACTTTCCCGCCGTATTCAGTATGCGTTTCCTGATAATGAAGGCCACGTATCAGTACGTTATGCCGCAGCGAATAATTTATCGGTTATTGGCGCGACAAAAGAAGATAAACAGCGCATTAGCGAAATTCTCCAGGAAACGTGGGAAAGCGCCGATGACTGGTTTGTCAGCGAATAATATGCAGTGATTTTTGTTTTTGCCGGGTCGCCCCGGCTTTTTTATTTTACTTACGAATTTTGAGTACAAAATTTCTACACTTCCTCAAAATAATTGCACAATATGCTAAAAAAATATGAATGACATGCTGTTTTATTGTTCATATAAATCTTAAAAGCAGAAATTTATCTGTTCCCCCCTTTAAAAATTCGGTGAATACCCTTACTTATTGGTATACTGAAGTTGCTTCAGATAAAAACGCATTGAACCTCGAATAACGTTGTCTAGTAACACGAATTAGGGGGCCATGATGGAAAAAAATAATGAAGTCATTCAGACTCATCCGCTCGTAGGGTGGGACATCAGCACCGTTGATAGCTATGATGCGCTGATGTTGCGTTTGCACTACCAGACCCCAAATAAGTCCGAGCAGGAAGGGACTGAAGTTGGTCAGACGCTCTGGTTAACCACTGATGTTGCCAGACAATTTATTTCGATATTAGAAGCAGGAATCGCCAAAATTGAATCCGGTGATTTCCCGGTAAACGAGTATCGGCGTCATTAACATGACATGACCATCCACCCAAAAGGCACCTCACCGGTGCCTTTACCATTTCTGGGTTGTATATCTGCATTCAGTTAATTACTCTGCTTAAACCATGAGAGCAGAGAGAAAAAAATGAAATACGATCTCATCATTATTGGCAGCGGTTCCGTAGGCGCTGCCGCCGGGTATTATGCAACCCGCGCCGGTTTAAACGTGCTAATGACCGACGCCCATATGCCACCGCATCAACACGGCAGCCACCACGGCGATACGCGATTAATTCGCCATGCTTATGGTGAAGGCGAAAAGTATGTCCCACTGGTACTCCGCGCGCAAACACTGTGGGATGAGCTCTCCCGCCACAACGAAGATGATCCCATTTTTGTACGCTCTGGTGTCATTAACCTCGGCCCGGCTGACTCCGCATTTCTCGCCAACGTCGCCCACAGCGCCGAACAGTGGCAACTCAACGTCGAAAAGCTCGACGCGCAAGGGATTATGGCCCGCTGGCCAGAAATACGCGTCCCGGACAACTACATCGGCTTATTTGAGACTGATTCCGGTTTTTTGCGCAGCGAACTGGCGATTAAAACCTGGATCCAACTGGCGAAGGAAGCGGGCTGTGCGCAGCTGTTCAACTGCCCGGTCACCGCAATTCGTCATGACGATGATGGCGTAACTATTGAAACGGCTGACGGAGAGTATCAGGCGAAAAAAGCGATTGTCTGCGCGGGAACATGGGTAAAAGACCTGCTCCCGGAGCTGCCTGTCCAGCCCGTACGCAAAGTATTTGCCTGGTATCAGGCCGATGGTCGCTATAGCGTGAAGAATAAATTCCCGGCGTTTACCGGTGAACTGCCCAATGGCGATCAATATTATGGTTTTCCGGCAGAAAACGACGCGTTGAAGATTGGCAAACATAACGGAGGCCAGGTTATCCATTCAGCGGATGAACGTGTTCCGTTTGCGGAAGTGGTCAGCGATGGTTCGGAAGCCTTCCCGTTCTTGCGCAATGTCTTGCCGGGTATCGGTTGCTGCCTGTACGGCGCTGCCTGCACCTATGATAATTCGCCTGACGAAGATTTTATTATCGATACCCTACCCGGTCACGATAATACACTGCTCATTACCGGCCTGAGCGGGCACGGTTTTAAATTTGCGTCTGTTTTAGGGGAAATAGCTGCCGATTTTGCGCAAGACAAAAAAAGCGATTTTGATTTAACGCCATTCAGGCTTTCCCGCTTCCAATAATCATCATTACGGCCTCCAGAATGAGGCCGTTTTTACAGGAGTATTTAATGCGTCGGCTGTTGCACTATCTCATCAATAATATTCGCGAGCATCTGATGCTTTATCTTTTTCTCTGGGGATTGTTGGCAATTATGGATCTGATCTATGTGTTTTATTTTTAGTTTTCCGCACTGACATAAACTGACAAATATTTAATCTCCCTTTCATTTAGCGTGAAAAATTGAATGAGATTATTCCTGCTTCTACAGCACTCACCAGACATCTCTGATGCTGAACCCACTAAACTTATGAAGATTCTTTCATTATTAATTCAAAATTATTGAAATAAAAATAAATATCATTCAATTTGTTATTTTTGTGTTGCAATTCATTCTCCGACACGCCATTTTCTTTCTCTCGCAAATTCGTTTTGGATGCACTTATGTCATTCACAAATACCCCTGAACGCTATGGTGTTATATCTGCGGCCTTCCATTGGCTAAGCGCAATTATTGTCTACGGCATGTTTGCTTTAGGTCTGTGGATGGTCACGCTCAGTTATTACGATGGCTGGTATCACAAAGCACCCGAACTGCATAAAAGCATCGGTATTTTGTTAATGATGGGGCTGGTTATTCGCGTTCTGTGGCGTGTCATATCTCCACCGCCGGGTCCGCTGCCGAGTTATTCGCCCATGACTCGTCTTGCCGCAAGAGCTGGACATCTCGCATTGTACCTATTGCTTTTCGCCATCGGCATCAGCGGCTATCTGATCTCAACTGCCGATGGTAAACCGATCAGCGTTTTTGGCTGGTTTGACGTCCCCGCGACCCTTGCCGACGCTGGCGCACAGGCAGACTTTGCCGGTGCCCTGCATTTTTGGCTCGCGTGGAGCGTCGTAGTACTGTCCGTTATGCACGGATTTATGGCCCTGAAGCATCATTTCATCGATAAAGACGACACTCTGAAGCGCATGCTGGGAAAGTCGTCATCTGACTATGGAGTATAAAAAATGAAAAAAAGCCTGCTTGGTTTAACCTTCGCGTCCCTGATGTTCTCTGCCGGTTCAGCGGTTGCCGCCGATTACAAAATTGACAAAGAAGGTCAGCACGCCTTTGTTAATTTCCGCATCCAGCACCTTGGCTATAGCTGGTTATACGGCACCTTTAAAGATTTCGACGGTACTTTTACCTTTGACGAAAAAAATCCGGCTGCCGATAAAGTGAATGTGACAATTAACACCACCAGCGTCGATACTAATCACGCCGAACGCGATAAACATCTTCGCAGTGCAGATTTCCTCAATACCGCAAAATATCCACAGGCAACATTCACCTCCACCAGCGTGAAGAAAGACGGTGACGAACTGGATATTACCGGCGATCTGACGCTGAATGGCGTAACCAAACCCGTCACGCTGGAAGCGAAATTAATTGGTCAGGGCGACGACCCATGGGGTGGTAAACGTGCAGGCTTCGAGGCCGAAGGCAAAATTAAGCTCAAGGACTTCAATATCAAGACAGATTTAGGTCCAGCTTCTCAGGAAGTGGATCTGATTATTTCAGTGGAAGGCGTACAGCAGAAGTAAGCGTGAAATGTTGCCGGATGGCACGCATCCGGCAATGATATTTATTCTGTTGGATCAGGAATGCACAGTGTTGTATTCAGACGTCCACGAGACTTATTAAAGATCTTATTGCCATTTTCACGTCCTGCCCGACGGCGTCGCTGTTCTTCTGGCGGTAACGCGCTTTCTTCGCAGCAAATCTCACTACAACAACCTTTGTATTTTTCCGCGCATACTGGACACTGAATAAACAGCAGGTGGCAGCCATCATTTTTACAGTTGGTATGGCTGTCGCACGGCGCGCCGCACTGGTGGCAATGCGCGATAATCTCATCCGATATACGTTCGCCCATCCGCTCGTCAAAAACAAAATTTTTGCCAATAAAACGCACCGGCAAGCCCTGCTCGCGCGCCTTACGGGCGTATTCAATAATTCCGCCCTCGATATGCCAGACTTTGTTGAATCCGTTATGTTTCATCCAGGCACTGGCCTTTTCACAACGAATGCCGCCGGTGCAGTACATGACGATTTTTTTATCTTTATGTGCCTGCATCATCTCGACTGCTTTTGGCAGCTGCTCACGGAAGGTATCTGCCGGAATTTCGAGCGCGTTTTCAAAGTGCCCCACTTCATACTCATAGTGGTTACGCATGTCGATAAATAGTGCATCGGGATCGTCAAGCATGGCGTTCACTTCCGCCGCTTGCAGATACTCACCAACATTGCTGGCATCAAAGTGAGGATCGTCAATACCGTCGGCAACAATGCGATCGCGTACCTTCATGCGCAGTACCCAGAAGGATTTCCCGTCATCATCCAACGCGATATTCAGGCGTAAACCCTCTAAAGCCGGGTCGAAGGCATAGAGCTGCGCGCGAAATGTTTCAACATTGCTCGCAGGTACGCTGATTTGCGCGTTAATGCCCTCATGCGCCAGATACACTCGCCCAAAAACATTCAGCGCGGTAAACAGCTGATATAAAGCGTCACGGGTCGCCTTAGGATCGGCGATGTGGAAATACTTGTAAAACGAAATGGTGGTTCGCGGTTCGCTCTCAGCCAACATTTTGGCTTTTAGCGCGTCGTTGGAAATGCGGTTGTGTAACACTGGCATGGTGTACGGTTCCTGCGAGATGGGAAAGTAAAAATCCGCGGCATGATATAGCAATTATCGATAATTAACATCCACACATTTTACGCTACATTTGCGCATTAAAAATTATTTGTTATTTACAAGCGCGGCAATTTCGCCCAGTCTTCAGCCACAAATTTTGGTTGCGGGCGAAAAAATGCGACAATACATACAATTGCCCGAATAGGTTGAAAAACAGGATTGATATGACGAATCTACCCAAGTTCTCCACCGCACTGCTTCATCCGCGTTATTGGTTAACCTGGTTGGGTATTGGCGTACTTTGGTTAGTCGTGCAATTGCCCTACCCGGTTATCTACCGCCTCGGTTGTGGATTAGGAAAACTGGCGTTACGTTTTATGAAACGACGCGCAAAAATTGTGCATCGCAACCTGGAACTGTGCTTCCCGGAAATGAGCGAACAAGAACGCCGTAAAATGGTGGTGAAGAATTTCGAATCCGTTGGCATGGGCCTGATGGAAACCGGCATGGCGTGGTTCTGGCCGGACCGCCGAATCGCCCGCTGGACGGAAGTGATCGGCATGGAACACATTCGTGACGTGCAGGCGCAAAAACGCGGCATCCTGTTAGTTGGCATCCATTTTCTGACACTGGAGCTGGGTGCGCGGCAGTTTGGTATGCAGGAACCGGGTATTGGCGTTTATCGCCCGAACGATAATCCACTGATTGACTGGCTACAAACCTGGGGCCGTTTGCGCTCAAATAAATCGATGCTCGACCGCAAAGATTTAAAAGGCATGATTAAAGCCCTGAAAAAAGGCGAAGTGGTCTGGTACGCACCGGATCATGATTACGGCCCGCGCTCAAGCGTTTTCGTCCCGTTGTTTGCCGTTGAGCAGGCTGCGACCACGACCGGAACCTGGATGCTGGCACGGATGTCCGGCGCATGTCTGGTGCCCTTCGTTCCACGCCGTAAGCCAGATGGCAAAGGGTATCAATTGATTATGCTGCCGCCAGAGTGTTCTCCGCCACTGGATGATGCCGAAACTACCGCCGCGTGGATGAACAAAGTGGTCGAAAAATGCATCATGATGGCACCAGAGCAGTATATGTGGTTACACCGTCGCTTTAAAACACGCCCGGAAGGCGTTCCTTCACGCTATTAAATCTCCCATGCCGGATGCTTCAGAATGGCATCCGGCATTACCACAGCAAATCCCCCTGATTTAGCGATAAAAGCTCTCTGGATTGCGCCCCCTGGAAGTCGGGCGCATAATTAGTGTGCTTATCTTTTCTTCTTATGTTCACCGCGCCTGGCGCACCAACAGCGGATTGCTATGTCACCCTGTGAAAATGACACCCCTATAAACTGGAAACGAAACCTGATCGTCGCCTGGCTAGGCTGTTTTCTTACCGGTGCCGCCTTCAGTCTGGTAATGCCCTTCTTACCCCTCTACGTTGAGCAGCTTGGCGTTACCGGTCACTCCGCCCTGAATATGTGGTCCGGTATTGTCTTCAGCATTACATTTTTATTTTCGGCCATCGCCTCACCGTTTTGGGGTGGACTCGCCGACCGTAAAGGCCGAAAACTCATGCTATTACGCTCTGCCCTCGGCATGGGCATCGTGATGGTGTTGATGGGGCTGGCACAAAATATCTGGCAGTTTTTGATCCTGCGGGCGCTTCTTGGGTTACTTGGCGGATTTGTCCCCAACGCTAATGCTCTTATCGCCACACAAGTACCGCGTAATAAAAGCGGCTGGGCGCTGGGTACGCTCTCCACAGGCGGCGTTAGTGGTGCGTTGCTCGGCCCAATGGCTGGCGGCCTGCTCGCCGATAGCTACGGCTTACGTCCGGTATTCTTTATTACCGCCAGTGTGCTCATACTCTGCTTTTTCGTCACCCTGTTTTGCATCAGAGAAAAATTCCAGCCGGTCAGCAAAAAAGAGATGCTGCACATGCGGGAAGTGGTGACATCACTTAAAAACCCGAAACTGGTACTCAGCCTGTTTGTCACTACGTTAATCATCCAGGTGGCGACGGGCTCAATTGCCCCCATTCTGACGCTGTATGTCCGCGAACTGGCGGGTAACGTCAGTAACGTCGCCTTTATCAGTGGCATGATCGCCTCGGTGCCAGGCGTGGCGGCTCTGCTAAGTGCACCACGACTCGGCAAACTTGGCGATCGAATCGGACCCGAAAAGATCCTGATTACAGCGCTGATCTTTTCTGTACTGCTGTTGATCCCAATGTCTTACGTTCAGACGCCATTGCAACTTGGGATTTTACGTTTTTTGCTCGGTGCCGCCGATGGTGCACTACTCCCCGCCGTACAGACACTGTTGGTTTACAACTCGAGCAACCAGATCGCCGGGCGTATCTTCAGCTATAACCAATCGTTTCGTGATATTGGCAACGTTACCGGACCATTGATGGGAGCAGCGATTTCAGCGAACTACGGTTTCAGAGCGGTATTTCTCGTCACCGCTGGCGTAGTGTTATTCAACGCAGTCTATTCATGGAACAGTCTACGTCGTCGTCGAATACCCCAGGTATCGAACTGATTTTTCGCCTTTCATACTTGCAAAAGCGGAGAATCAGCTATCCTTTTCCCTGAAACCTCATCAACTCAAAGGGAGAATCGTGATGACCATGTACGCAACGCTTGAAGAAGCCATTGACGCTGCACGCGAAGAATTTCTTGCAGACAACCCCGGCATCGACGCCGAAGATGCGAATGTGCAACAGTTCAATGCCCAAAAATACGTTTTGCAGGACGGCGACATCATGTGGCAAGTTGAGTTTTTTGCCGACGAAGGGGAAGAAGGTGAATGTTTACCTATGCTTAGCGGTGAAGCCGCGCAAAGTGTTTTTGATGGCGACTATGATGAGATAGAGATACGCCAGGAGTGGCAGGAAGAGAATACATTACATGAATGGGACGAGGGGGAATTTCAGCTTGAGCCACCGCTGGATACCGAGGAAGGACGCGCAGCAGCTGATGAGTGGGATGAACGTTAATCACTCATACGGGCCATGATGAATGTCGATCGGCAGCAGTAAAGTATCAAAAACCAGAGAGAATGGCAGATCAAGGATCGTGACATAACGCCAGGCGGAGTCACGCACATCCCATTGCACACCGGGATAATATTGGTTGCCATGCCCCTGCCCCGGTATAGTGCGACTAATAATGCTGCCACAGCCACTCAGCAAGGTCACCATGATGCTCACCACAATTAAACGCATTTGATACCTCTTTCGTAAAAAAATACCGGCATAACGCCGGTATTTTTATTGGCTCGTTGTTTTTGCCGGATGCGGCGTGAACGCCTTATCCGACCCACAAAGTCTTGCAAAATCAATAAATTGCAGGAACGATGTAGGCCTGATAAGCGTAGCGCATCAGGCAACTACGTTTTTATTGCGAAGCCGCATCCGGTTTACGCAATGCCAGTGGATTGAGCTTTATCCCTTCGTAATAACTCACCCATGAAGAATATCTCTCCGGGGAATTCCAGACACGGAAATGCAGACGGGCCATCGTCACCGGATCGCTTAGCAGCACCAGGCGACGATCGCGATTCAGCTTCTCTGGCGTCTCGTTCAGCGCCTGTTCAACGTGGCGGTCACGGGCGATTTCCAGCACCTTACTGGCGCGGTGACGCGCGGTCGCCATTGCGGTTGCCAGAGCGTTAAATGACGGGTTAAACACTGCGTGCATAAAGCCATCATCAAGGGAGCGTTGACGATTCATCTCAAGGAACCGATCGGTATCAACCAGCACCTGCGGCGGCGAATACTCTTCCGGGATCAGGAACAGTTTCCAGCGTTTGGTGCGCAGACCAACGGTGGCACGGCTGGAAATCACCGAAACAAACGGTGACAGAATCAACGAGAAGACAATCGGTGCCAGCCAGAACAGGAAACGCAGATCCAGCCACGCCATCCCAACAGCCCACACTAACCCTAACAGCAGCTGTGAGCCGTGGCGTTTGAACGCTTCACCCCAGGAAGTGGAGTCATCATCACGCTGCGGTGAATTCCACACCACTTCCCAGCCAAGGAACGCGCTGACAACGAAGACCGTATGGAACAGCATGCGTACCGGAGCCAGCAGCACGGAAAAAAGCACTTCCAGCAGCAACGATAATGTAACGCGCCAGAAGCCGCCGTATTCTTTCGTTCCTTTGCACCAGATAAGCAAAATGCTCAATAACTTCGGCAGGAACAACAGCACCATGGTCGAAGCAAAAAGTGCAATCGCCAGCTCAGGACGCCACTGCGGCCACACTGGGAACAACTGCCGTGGTTGCAGGAAGTATTGCGGTTCGGTCAACGCATGCACTACCTGCAATGCAGTAGAGAGCGCGAGGAACATAAACCACAGCGGAGCGGAGAGATAAGACATCACGCCCGTCAGGAACACCGCACGGTGAACCGGGTGCATACCCTTCACCAGGAACAGACGGAAGTTCATCAGGTTACCGTGGCACCATCGGCGGTCACGTTTTAGCTCATCAAGCAAGTTAGGCGGCAATTCTTCATAAGAACCCGGGAGATCGTAAGCAATCCAGACCCCCCAACCTGCACGGCGCATCAACGCCGCTTCCACGAAGTCATGTGACAGGATTGAACCGGCAAAGGAACCTTCGCCCGGCAGCGGAGCCAGTGCGCAGTGCTCGATAAACGGTTTCACGCGGATAATCGCGTTATGTCCCCAGTAGTGCGACTCGCCAAGTTGCCAGAAGTGCAAACCGGCTGTAAACAGTGGCCCATACACGCGGGTCGCGAACTGCTGACAGCGCGCATACAGCGTATCCATACCGGACGCTTTCGGCGACGACTGAATGATCCCGGCGTTCGGGTTGGCTTCCATCAGGCGCACCAGCCCGCACAAACAATCACCGGTCATTACCGAGTCAGCATCCAGCACCACCATGTAGCTGTACTGGCTGCCCCAGCGACGGCAGAAGTCATCGATATTACCGCTTTTACGCTTCACGCGGCGACGGCGGCGGCGATAGAAAATCTGACCTTCGCCACCGACTTCAGCGATAAGCTCCATCCAGGCTTTTTGCTCTGCGACGCAGATATCCGGGTTATAACTGTCACTAAGAATGTAGACATCAAAGTGTTTGGCATTCCCGGTGGCTTTTACTGATTCCCACGTTGCACGCAGGCCAGCAAAAACACGGTTCACGTCTTCGTTACAGATAGGCATGATCAACGCCGTGCGATGCTCCGGGTTTAATGGTTCATCGCCAACTGTTGACGCAGATATACTGTATTTATCGCGACCAATAAGCAGTTGCAGGAAGCCCATTAACGCCGTCCAGAATCCGGCGGACACCCAACAGAACAGTACCGCAAAGAGGATCAGGATACCGGTTTGCAGCATATAAGGCAGAAGCTGCATAAAGGAAACCCACAAATCCTGACCAACCATATCCATAGGATTAATCAGCGCCCAACCCTGATAAGGAAGAATGGTCTTCATATACCAGGTCGCGACGACAGTTTGCGCGAGCGTCAGGATCAACAGAATGTAACGGCGGATGGTACCGACGGTACGCCACTTTTGCTCGCTCTCCTGCTCTTCTTTGGTCAAACGAGCCAGATAGCGCGGCGTGACATCGCGTCCACGCAGGCGATCCCAGAAACGGCCTACCGGGTTGGTACGCCACGGGTCGGGAAACATCGAGGAGCGTTTTGCTTCTGGCATCGCCTTCAGCTGATCGCGCCCTTCGTCGTCTTTAATTAACTGTCCATCAGCAAGTGAATCTGGCCAGGCTTGTTCCAGACGCGCCTTTACCGAGCCTTGCGGGGAATCATCCTCCCGCGCCCAGGTGCGGTGTTCGGCATCCAGCGCCTGATGAACGGCGCGGATATCAGTCTTCGGCAATGCCGCTTTCTCGCTTGCGGCGATGGGCATTGCGTCAATGTACTCAGTTGTCTTATTCATTGGCAGGTAACTGGTAGCTCCAGGTTTCACTCAACGTCTGATCGGCATTCACCAGCGCAGCACGCATTTCAGTGGTTTTCTTGGCATCTTTCACTTTCACACGCATCACCAGACGCCAGCCTTTGGTAACCGGGTTATAGCGCACCGTGCTTTCAACTATCTCACCATTATCACCAATGCTGGTTTGCGCTGTGACCGGGGTATCCTCTGGCAGTTTTTTCATCTCTGCGCCGGTAAAATCGACCACAAAGGCGATAGTACCGTCAGGCTGGCGAATCAGGTTCGACTGCTTCACATCCCCCGTTGAACGACGCGTTTGTTGCACCCATGCGTTATCTGGCGCATGCAGTTTGTCTTCATCACGGCTGAAGGTGATGGTGTATTTAAAGTTCATCTCTTTACCCGGCTCCGGCAGCTGATCCGGCGTCCAGTAAGCGACGATGTTATCGTTGGTTTCATCGTTGGTTGGAATTTCCACCAGCTCAACGCTGCCTTTACCCCACTCCCCTTTCGGAGTCACCCATGCGCTTGGACGGAGATCGTAACGATCATCGAGATCTTCAAAGCGGGAGAAATCACGACCGCGCTGCAACAGACCAAAGCCTTGCGGGTTTTCCATGGAGAAGCTGCTGACCGCTAAATGTTTCGGGTTATTCAACGGACGCCAGATCCATTCGCCATTACCGGCATGGATAGAGAGACCGTTAGAGTCGTGCAACTCCGGACGATAGTTATTTGCAGGCGACGGTTGGTTCGGCCCAAACAGGAACATACTGGTTAACGGTGCAACCCCCAGTTTGCCGACTTTATCGCGCAGATAGATTTTCGACTGCACATCCACAACCGTGTCACGCCCTGGCATAACCACGAATTTGTAAGCACCTGTCGCACGCGGCGAGTCAAGCAATGCATAGATGGTTAAACGTTTATCAGTCGGTTTTGGACGCTCGATCCAGAACTCTTTGAAGCGCGGAAATTCTTCACCCGATGGCAAGGCGGTATCAATTGCCAGGCCGCGGGCAGAAAGGCCATAAACCTGACCTGCACCAATCACGCGGAAATAGCTGGCCCCGAGCATGCTGACGATTTCATCGTTTTTATCTTTGCTGTTGATCGGGTAAAGCACTTTAAAACCGGCAAAGCCAAGGTCTTTTACCGTATCTTTGTCATGCTGAACATCGCCGAAAGTGAAATAATCCGGGCTGTATTTGATTCGTTTGACTGCGGTGGCAGTCACTTCATTTATTTTGACCGGGGTATCGAAGTACATACCCTGATGGTAGAACTCGAGTTTGAATGGGGTCTTCAGATTGTTCCAGTACGCTTTGTCATGATTAAACTGGATCTGCTGATAGTCCGCGTATTTCATATCGCGGAAAACGGAGGGCAAGTTGCTTTTGGGCGTCTCGTAGCCTTTCCCGGCTAAAGATTGAGCTTGCTTTGCGACATCATCAATACTGAAAGCCCAGCTTGAAGATGTATACAGGGTTAACATTACTGCAGCACTCAACCAACGCATTTTCATCATTTGTAGTTTATGTTTCATAATTAGTAAGCACTTCCCCCTTTGTGTGCTTATATCGATCCGATCTATTTTAATGGATAACCAGCCATTCCGACAACAGAATCCCGGTATCGTTCAGCACGCTGGCTCATGGATTAAGCACCTGATTGCAACCGTTTTCACTTTCCGTGCTTCTCCTAAAGACAGAAGCATCGACTTCGTGTAGGGTTTGCCAGCAAATTTATTTATCAACCGTCTTACAGACGCTTCCATTCTGGTTAGTGGTAGCGATGATGCTATGCATAAAAACCTTGAAGCCTGCGCCTGGCGCGGTCAGGTCGGTGTCACTATGGCAACAAGCCTAAAGGCATTACCCGACAGGGATAAGACGAAAAATCCGAGATTAGTTAACCATATATGAACCCAGTACCCGCGCAACGTGAATATTTCCTCGACTCCATCCGCGCCTGGCTGATGTTGTTAGGGATACCTTTTCATATTTCTTTAATCTATTCGAGCCATACATGGCATGTGAATAGCGCCGAACCATCATTGTGGCTGACCCTTTTTAATGACTTCATCCACTCGTTCCGCATGCAGGTATTTTTCGTTATATCCGGCTACTTTTCCTACATGCTTTTTTTACGCTATCCCTTGAAAAAATGGTGGAAAGTACGTGTCGAACGTGTAGGTATCCCGATGTTAACAGCCATCCCCCTACTGACATTACCGCAATTTATTATGCTGCAATATGTCAAAGGAAAAGCGGAAAGTTGGCCTGGGCTGTCATTGTATGACAAATATAATACGTTGGCCTGGGAATTAATATCACACCTGTGGTTTTTACTGGTGTTAGTGGTCATGACGACGCTGTGCGTATGGATATTTAAGCGCATCAGAAATAATTTAGAAAATTCTGATAAAACGAATAAAAAATTCTCGATGGTAAAACTATCGGTGATTTTTTTATGCCTCGGCATCGGTTATGCGGTAATAAGAAGAACGATTTTTATTGTGTATCCGCCCATTCTGAGTAATGGCATGTTCAATTTTATTGTCATGCAAACGCTGTTTTATTTGCCGTTCTTTATCCTCGGCGCACTGGCTTTCATTTTCCCTCATCTTAAAGCCTTGTTTACCACGCCGTCTCGTGGCTGTACCCTTGCAGCAGCATTGGCGTTTGTCGCTTATTTACTCAACCAGCGCTATGGCAGTGGCGATGCCTGGATGTACGAAACCGAGTCGGTGATCACCATGGTCCTCGGTCTGTGGATGGTGAATGTGGTCTTCTCCTTTGGCCACCGTTTGCTTAACTTCCAGTCAGCGCGGGTGACTTATTTTGTTAACGCATCGCTGTTTATCTATCTGGTTCACCACCCGTTAACGCTGTTTTTCGGCGCATACATTACACCGCACATCACCTCCAACTGGCTTGGTTTTCTCTGTGGCCTGATATTTGTAGTAGGGATTGCGATAATTCTGTATGAAATTCATTTGCGCATCCCGTTACTGAAGTTTTTGTTCTCTGGTAAACCGGTTGTTAAGCGTGAGAACGATAAAGCACCAGCCCGTTAAGCCACATTTACAATAACCATTCCACGGGCAATATCGACGCCAGTCTGACCATAACCCGCTTCCAGAAACTGGTGGCGGGTTCTTTTTTGAGAATAATCTCTTTCTTTGCATGACGATCAACCCAGTTGATCCGTCCCCACCTGTCCAGACGGAGCTGCCAGGCCGCATCATACTGGCTCTGAATAAAGCGTTTATCAATTAACTGTGCCAGCGTTTCGCTCTCTATCACGAAGCCCATTTCAGTATTGAGCAATGTTGAACGCGGATCGAAATTGAAAGAGCCGATAAACACCGTTTTACCATCGATGCTAAAGGTTTTAGCATGCAGGCTGGCTCCGGAATTACCGGTTATGCCGCGATCGTGTAACGTACTACTTTGTTCACGCGTCGGCTTGAGTTCATATAATTCCACGCCATAGCGGAGCAATTTTTTGCGCCAGCGCGCGTATCCGGCATGGACGACAGCAACATCGTTAGCGGCAAGAGAATTGGTTAGGATCGCAATCTTTACCCCTTTTCTCACCATCCGTAAGAGTTGCGCCACACCTGCGCGTGTCGGTACAAAATAGGAAGAGATAATATCGATGCGTTCACTGGGTGAGCCCATGATATCGAACAGGCGCTGCGGTAACAGTGAATGCCGTTTTGCCTTGCCCTCCCCTTTCGCCGGATCATCACTTAATAAACGTGTCTTCGCCCAGATAAGCGGCAATGTTCCATCAACCAGATGATTTATAAATGGGCTGGATTCCATTTTGCGTAAATAACGATGCGTCATGGCATCGTTATGCCAGGAGGCGGGTAACTCGATGCGATCCGCCATTTCACCCTCCGGGACATCCAGCACCTGCTGTAAGGGTGAAACCGATTTGCAATACCAGTAGCGGGCGAAATCATCGGCAACGTCCTCTACCACGGGTCCTATTGCCATGACATCTAAATCCGAAAAAAGTGGCTCCTCCCCTGCTCCAAAATAGGCATCACCAATATTTCGTCCTCCCACCAGGGTCACCACACCATCGACAGTGAAACTTTTATTGTGCATACGGCGATTAAGACGGGAAAAGTCGGTGATATAACCAAGCGGACGCAGCAAGCGAAACGAGAAAGGATTAAAAAGCCGGACTTCAATGCGTGGATGACTGTCAAGCAAGCGTAAAATGTCGTCAAGTCCGGGCGTATTGTTGTCGTCCAGCAACAAACGGACGCGAACGCCACGCTTTGCTGCGGCTAACAGGGCGGAAAACAGTAACCGACCCGACATATCGTCCTGCCAGATGTAATACTGAACATCGAGCGTATGCTCTGCCATTTCGGCCAGACGATACCGGGCGGCAAACGCATCCAGACTTTTCTCCAGAGGAAAAAGGCCACACTGACCGGGATGTTGCGAACACAGTGGCAGCACCGCGCTCGCCAGCCGGGGCAAATCATTCATCTCCTTGTTGGGTAAGGAGTCTTTCGTAGAGGTGGGCGTTTTCTTCATCATAACAGACAAAGTATACCTGTTCGGGTAAAGCGTGACGGGTAATAAATTCTGAAACGGTTTTTACTGCGATTTCAGCCGCTGCCGCACGAGGGTAACCATAAACCCCAGTACTGATTGCAGGAAAAGCCACTGACGTATAGCTGTTTGCCGCCACCAGTCGTAGGCTATTGAGATAGGCATCCTGCAAAAGCTGGTCTTCGTTTTGTTCACCACCACGCCAGACTGGCCCGACGGTGTGCACTACGGCTTTAGCGGGAAGATCGCCTGCAAGCGTAATAACGGCATGCCCCGTAGGGCAATCGCCCTGCTGTTGCCTGACTTTTAAACAGGCATCCAGTAGGGCCGGACCCGCTGCGCGATGAATGGCCCCATCGACGCCGCCACCTCCCATTAATGAAGGATTAGCCGCATTCACAATCACATCAACGGCCAGTTTGGTAATATCACCCTGCACAACATGAATACGCGTTTTCATAACGCCTCCTTACACCTTCTTGTTTCTTAAGTGTACAGCAGGCTTTTTGGTTAAATCGCATTTTTCTACTCAGCAACGTGAGTTGTTCAGAAACTTAGTTATATTCGATGTTCATTACAGCCAGCTTTTTCTGTTTATCAATATACTGCACTTTTACTGAGGCTACTTGCGCGTTTTTGACATTGCCGCTCATTAACGCTTTGCTGGAATAGGTTTTTCCCGGAACAGAACCATTCTGTGGGCAGTTCATTTCTACGGGTGATGACTGGGTGCTGACGTCACATGCCGGTTCCACAATTTGGCCATAAAAATGGATCACGCCCCCTTGCGCGGTGCTTCCTGCGATGGCAATAAAAGGAAAAAACAAACTGCCGAGCATAAGAGAGTTTAAAAAAGGTCTGAACATTTATTCTATTTCCTCAATGATTAGTCATCCTTGAGGGTTGTGTTAACCATACTTTCAGGTTGGCTGATTCGCAGCAGACCATTCTCTCCAGATTCATCTTATGCTCGATATTTCAACAAATTAAGACTTTTCTGAAGAGGGCGGCCATTGTTGTGATAAATGAAGTGACTGTCCATCAGAAACAGTAACAACTATTTTCACCCGATCGTCCGGGGAAATATTTAAACTCAACTTCGTCAAAGCAATGGGTTGATTAGCAGGCAATGAAAGGGTCTTTTCTTGCTTCGTCTGACTTTGCCCTGAACTGCCTTCGCGCAGGGACAATATTTGTACTCTGCACAGACAAGATTGAGTAAGAGTGACTTCAGGAATAATGGTATACACATCCCCTTGCTGGGTCGTATTAAAGGTTATCTGACTGGAAAGTGCCGCAAGGAGTAATAACGTATTCATATTCTTCTCCCGAAAAAAAACAGGGCTTGCGCCCTGTTTCTGTAATACAAATGATGTATTAGTACTGATGAGCGGTCGCGTTGTTACCAAAGCCAACCTGAGTCACGTTGACGGAGGAGTTAGATGCAGTCTGGTCAACTGCAGCACCGTTGCCACCACCGAACTGTTTAACCGTCATTTCAGAATTTTTGCCGTTCCACTGATCAAGAGTAGCGCTGTTACCGAAGCCACGTTGGGTCAGATCGATTGAGCTGTCATCTGAGCCCTGACCAACATCTGCACCATTACCGCCGCCATGCTGGGTAATAGTCAAGTCAGAGTTACGGGCATCAGTTTGCAGAGCAAGTGCAGAGTTACCGCCACCGTACTGGTAAATGTTCAGCTCAGAATTTGGGCCGCTATTATTACCGCCACCACCGTGGTTACCGCCGCCGCCGTACTGAGGAACAACACCTGCCAGAGCGCTACCGGAGAATACGATTGCTGCAATTGCTGCTACTTTTAAAAGTTTCATGTAAAACCCCCATCGGATTGATTTAAAAGTCGAATGGAAATTAACGTTGTGTCACGCGAATAGCCATTTGCGACTGTCTCTGCACTACAATTGCCGTTTTTTGAGTACCATACTGTGTAATATTTGCTTTATTACCAGAACCTTTCTGGATAATCATCGCAGTATTACCATAAGCACCTTGCGAAATACTGGCATCGTTGGCACTGCCCGCCTGATCAATATATGCAAGGTTATAATCTCCTGTCTGGTCAATCTTTGCCCGGTTGCTACTACCTTCTTGCGCAACAACCGCCAAAAGTTTTGAGCCTCCCTGCCGTAACTGAGCACTATTATTAGTCCCAGCTTGACCAATTATGGCTGCCTGATTAAATGAAGACTTACTCAATTCATTTACCGCGAAGTTATATTCTGAATTAGCTAAATCATAACCTGCTGCGGCTGCAATCCCAGGCGCACCCAGTATTGTTAACATCATAAATAACAATTTGTTTTTCATGTTGTCACCCTGGACCTGGTCGTACATTTAAGAAATTAAATCATTTCAACTTGGTTGTTAACGCAACCTGTATTTTGTTAACGCTGCGTTACGATGGAAAGTATGTCTGCGGAAATATTTTTAATAACTCACCCGCGCGTTGTATTTTTCTTTTTTAGTTCATACCAAAGTATTAAAACCCACGTAAATACGCTGTTATCTACGCAAAAAAATATTTTGTTTTCTTTTAAATCTCCGTTTTCCGCTATCAAAAAGCACCAGACAGTCATTCTTCTTGCCCGTCGCTGATTGCTGCGATATGTCTTGCGCACAAGCCGTGACAAACCTCGTCTTTTTGCAGTAAAAAATTGTCCACGGAGGTGTGGAGAAAAAACAAGAACGTTTTACATGACGAAAGGACTACACCGAAATATTTTTTATATGCATTATTAGTAAGTTATCACCATTTGTATGATTTTTTAAAATTGTGCAATAAAAACCAAATGTACAACTTTTCTATCATTTCTAAACTTAATAAAACCTTAAGGTTAACATTTTAATATAACGAGTTACATTTAGTTACATGTTTAACACTTGATTTAAGATTTGTAATGGCTAGATTGAAATCAGATGTAATCCATTAGTTTTATATTTTACCCATTTAGGGCTGATTTATTACTACACACAGCAGTGCAACATCTGTCAGTACTTCTGGTGCTTCTATTTTAGAGGCAGCTGTCAGGTGTGCGATCAATAAAAAAAGCGGGGTTTCATCATGTTTAATGAAGTCCATAGTATTCATGGTCATACATTATTGTTGATCACTAAACCTTCTTTGCAGGCGACAGCTCTCTTGCAGCACCTTAAACAATCGTTGGCAATTACAGGAAAATTACATAATATTCAACGTTCTCTGGACGATATCTCTTCAGGCTCTATTATTCTTCTGGATATGATGGAAGCGGATAAAAAGCTTATCCATTATTGGCAGGATACTTTGAGCAGGAAAAACAACAATATCAAAATATTGTTGCTAAATACGCCTGAAGATTACCCGTACCGCGACATTGAAAACTGGCCTCATATCAACGGCGTTTTTTATTCCATGGAGGATCAAGAACGTGTTGTCAATGGGTTGCAAGGCGTCCTGCGCGGCGAATGCTACTTTACGCAAAAGCTTGCCAGCTACCTGATTACGCATTCAGGTAACTATCGTTATAACAGCACGGAATCAGCCCTCCTTACTCATCGGGAAAAAGAGATCCTGAATAAGCTGCGTATCGGCGCGTCTAATAACGAGATCGCTCGTTCGTTGTTCATCAGCGAAAATACGGTTAAAACGCATCTTTATAATCTTTTCAAGAAGATAGCCGTAAAAAACCGGACACAAGCGGTTTCCTGGGCAAACGATAACCTCAGGCGATAAAGCCATGAAACGTTATTTACGCTGGATTGTGGCGGCAGAATTTCTGTTCGCCGCAGGGAATCTTCACGCCGTTGAGGTAGAAGTCCCGGGATTGCTAACTGACCATACTGTTTCATCTATTGGCCATGATTTTTACCGAGCCTTTAGTGATAAATGGGAAAGTGACTATACGGGTAACTTAACGATTAATGAAAGGCCCAGTGCACGATGGGGAAGCTGGATCACTATAACGGTCAATCAGGACGTTATTTTCCAGACTTTTTTATTTCCGTTGAAAAGAGACTTCGAGAAAACTGTCGTCTTTGCACTGATTCAAACTGAAGAAGCACTAAATCGTCGCCAGATAAATCAGGCGTTATTAAGTACGGGCGATTTGGCGCATGATGAATTCTAAATAAAAAATTGTTCGGAGGCTGCAATGCGTGTCAAACATGCAGTAGTTCTACTCATGCTTATTTCGCCATTAAGTTGGGCTGGAACCATGACTTTCCAGTTCCGTAATCCAAACTTTGGTGGTAACCCAAATAATGGCGCTTTTTTATTAAATAGCGCTCAGGCCCAAAACTCTTATAAAGATCCGAGCTATAACGATGACTTTGGTATTGAAACACCCTCAGCGTTAGATAACTTTACTCAGGCCATCCAGTCACAAATTTTAGGTGGGCTACTGTCGAATATTAATACCGGTAAACCGGGCCGCATGGTGACCAACGATTATATTGTCGATATTGCCAACCGCGATGGTCAATTGCAGTTGAACGTGACAGATCGTAAAACCGGACAAACCTCGACCATCCAGGTTTCGGGTTTACAAAATAACTCAACCGATTTTTAAGCCCCAGCTTCATAAGGAAAATAATCATGCAGCGCTTATTTCTTTTGGTTGCCGTCATGTTACTGAGCGGATGCTTAACCGCCCCGCCTAAAGAAGCCGCCAGACCGACATTAATGCCTCGTGCTCAGAGCTACAAAGATTTGACCCATCTGCCAGCGCCGACGGGTAAAATCTTTGTTTCGGTATACAACATTCAGGACGAAACCGGGCAATTTAAACCCTACCCGGCAAGTAACTTCTCCACTGCTGTTCCGCAAAGCGCCACGGCAATGCTGGTCACGGCACTGAAAGATTCTCGCTGGTTTATACCGCTGGAGCGCCAGGGCTTACAAAACCTGCTTAACGAGCGCAAGATTATTCGTGCGGCACAAGAAAACGGCACGGTTGCCATTAATAACCGAATCCCGCTGCAATCTTTAACGGCGGCAAATATCATGGTTGAAGGTTCGATTATCGGTTATGAAAGCAACGTCAAATCTGGCGGGGTTGGGGCAAGATATTTTGGCATCGGTGCCGACACGCAATACCAGCTCGATCAGATTGCCGTGAACCTGCGCGTCGTCAATGTGAGTACCGGCGAGATCCTTTCTTCGGTGAACACCAGTAAGACGATACTTTCCTATGAAGTTCAGGCCGGGGTTTTCCGCTTTATTGACTACCAGCGCTTGCTTGAAGGGGAAGTGGGTTACACCTCGAACGAACCTGTTATGCTGTGCCTGATGTCGGCTATCGAAACAGGGGTCATTTTCCTGATTAATGATGGTATCGACCGTGGTCTGTGGGATTTGCAAAATAAAGCAGAACGGCAGAATGACATTCTGGTGAAATACCGCCATATGTCGGTTCCACCGGAATCCTGACAGATAAAAAAGCCGGAATTATCATCCGGCATTTTACTGTTTAAGCGAAAGCGTGAGTGCCCCTCACGCTTTATTTTTGATTTCCTGCTCACGGTGCGCCGTCTTTGCACTACGCGCCGCCAGCCACAGGCCACTGTTTTTCATTGCGTAACCAAATATCAGCCCAAGCGCCAGCGAAGGTAACACCAGTTTCCAGTCACCCTGCCCGGCAAACGTCGCGCATGCGCCTATAAACGTCCCCGGAACAAATGAAAGCAGCAGCTGTTTGGCCTGAATACACATCAGAAACGCGACAATACCGGTTATGACATAACCGAGAATTTCCAGATGTGGTGCCAGTGCACTACCGTAAATAATGACCATCGCCCACACCACGCCACTAAGCAGGGTTGCAGCGGAGATCGCCAGCCCTTTCAGCCCACCTTGCGGGCAGGCAAAGTAGGCCGTACAGCCCAGGAAGCCCGCCCAGCTTAGTAAGCCCAGGGAAACAGCCACCCATCCCCAGATACCGGAGAGAATGCCTGTTGTGATTGCAATAGAGAGAAGTATGTTCATGCCGCGCATGATAGCAGAAAACGCGGCCATGAATGAGATCGAGCACACATTTTATGCAACAACAAATTATCCGTTGCAGTTATGAGTGACGTAGATCACACTTATTCTTCAGAATCTTCTTCCAGCTCGTCCCACATTGCACTAATGGCATCGCGGGTTAGCGGTGCCATGGTGCGCCAGAAAGGCGTGGTTGCATGGGCCTCCACTTTGCCAAGGAACGCACCACACCAGGGTAACAGATACTCACTGAACAGTGTTTCCAGTGCTTCGCTCTCATCTTCCGTTGACTGATCTTCCAGCCAGGAAGCCGCAAGCAGCAATGTGCCGATGTGATCGGCTGGCGTATCCGCCAGTGGCATCCCTCGTTCGGAAAGAAAAGCGCGCACTTCCGCTTCCGTTGCGTCCTCAACCCATGCGCTACGATATGGCGGCACGGCACATTCATCGCCGATAAACAACGCATTGTAATCGGCAGAGACTTGCGCCATATCACAGCTTTTCTGTAAACGCGTCAGTAACTCATCCTGCTCCAGTGGCCAGTTCGCAGCCAGTTTCCCCTCACGAATCAGGGTAAACAGCGGCACCAGTAAAGGATCTTGCGGTTGGCGGTAATAGAGCGAACCCAGCACACGACAGAGGATAGAAAACTCGTTCATTAATATATTTCCATTACTAGTAATTAAAGGTCTGCAAATTCCGCAATCGGTGCCATACCGCGAGATTCAAGGAAGTTCAGTAAGCGGCGCGGAGAAACATTCAAAATGCGCTCTGGCGGAAAATCTACCGCGTCGAGGATTTTAAGACACTCTTCAAATTCCCCCATGGTAAACGCGGTGTGAGAATCCGAGCCTAATGCCACCCAACCTCCAGCATCACGTACCGCTGCGGCTACCGCACGACAGTTGTCTTCACTGCCCTTACGTGAGTGTAAAAATGAAGAATTATTGATTTCCAGCGCCACCTGATGTTTCGCGGCTGCTTCAGCAACGGCTTTCACATCTATTTCATATTTGGGATTTCCGGGATGGCTTATTATATGCACATTGCCGCTGGCGATAGTGGCGATCATCGCTTGTGTATTGGTCGCTTTGTCATGTGGTGCAAAAACCGGCTCATGAAAACCGGCAATAATCAGATCCAGCGAGTCAAACATTTTACCGCTGCAATCAATTTCACCATCAACATTTTTAATGTTAGCTTCGATGCCGCGCAGGATCCCTACCCCATCAACCACTCGCGGCCAGATACGCATGTTAATGAAGTGCCAGTGATGCGGAGCATCTTCCATATCCGGGCCATGATCGGTGATCGCAAAAAGTTTAATGCCCTTTTGTTTGGCCTGGGCAATGTAATCACTCAATGTGCTATATGCATGTGTGCTGGCAACGGTATGCATATGAAGGTCGACGGGATACATAACTCTCTCCTGTATTCAATTCCCGCCAAGGATAGCAGGAATCCTGATGCTTTATTAGTAGCCGCGTGCGCGGTCGACTTGCCCGCAGACCTTCTCCCCTTTTTCGAGCTGGGCAATAGTGCGAGAAATGTACTCCACAGCTTCAGCGGGACGGGTAATCGCGGCGACATGTGGTGTTATCGTCACGCGTGGATGTTGCCAGAGCGGACTTTCAGGCGGTAAGGGTTCACGATTAAAAACATCCAGCATTGCGCCTTTAACTTTCCCGCTATCCAGCGCCGCGAGCAGGTCATCTTCCACAACATGAACACCACGCGCCAGGTTGAGGAGATACGCGCCATCCGGTAATTTTTCGAGTAATTGTTGATTAATAATGCCGACGGTTTCAGGGGTATTCGGTAACAAATTAATCAATACCCGACATTGGCTCAGAAATGCAGACAGTTCTTCCCGTCCGGCAAAGCTTTGCACGCCAGGCCACGATTTACGGGTTCGACTCCAGCAACGCAGCGGAAAGCGCCAGGTTTGCAGACTCTGAGCAACTTTACTGCCCAGTACGCCTGCGCCCAAAATGCCGATGGTAAAATCTTCCCGATGATATTCAGGCAGCGGTTGCCAATGCGAACTATTTTGCTGGATGCGATAATCGTCAAAACGTCGAAACCAATGCAGCACCTGACTGACAGCATATTCCTGCATTTGCTCGCCCATACCGGTATCTTCCAGGCGAAAAAGTGGAACAGAAGGGTTCAGCATTTCAGGGTGTGCCTGTAGCTTGCTCAAAATAGAATCAACACCGGCCCCGAGTGCGAACACCGCTTTAAGATCGCGCCCTGCCAGCATTTCAACAGGAGGATGCCAGACTAAAGCATAATCAGCAGAGTCATTATCTCCGCTTTTCCATGCTCTGACTCTTGCCTGAGGAATAGCTTTGCGCAGTGCCTCAATCCACCATTGGGTATCGAACGTTGGGTGATAAAAGATGATATCCATACTGACTCCCGAAAAGCGTTGTGCGAAATTTATTCGCACTTATCGTTATGATCTACAAAAGCCACCAGCATAACAAATCCGTGGTCGGTGGCAAAAAAAGCAGATTTCGCTTATTAAAACTGCATATTGATTGAAGTTTGAATAAACGCGCGATTTTTTAAAAAAGTTTGTTGACCTCAGGTCATGATTTCCCTAAATTAGCGCCCGTTCCAGCAAGACAGGAACGACAATTTGGTGAGGTGTCCGAGTGGCTGAAGGAGCACGCCTGG
>ULRG01009036.1_pt1 | contig 111833 bp, 73 predicted proteins | sample 1955211 | NCBI WGS metagenome assembly ULRG01 (sample SAMEA4835676, study PRJEB28245) | human gut metagenome | biome: gut microbiome; material: fecal sample | place: Denmark | collected 2008
GATAACAAGTAACTGATTAGACGAAAAAATATGAACCGCATCTTATTACATCAGATATGGAACCGGCGTCGCCGGAATGTTTGGATTTTTCTGGAACTTTTGCTGGCCGGCTACTTCCTTTGGATGGTCATCGATCCGATTTGTGTGCTGACAGCCGACCAGATGATTCCCCGCGGGTATGAACAGGAAGGTATCTATCGGCTGAAGTTGTCGGCCTATCAGCCACAGGATGGCGTGTATTTTCATAAAGATGAAGACGACGAGGGAACTTATGCACGCAGGTATCGGCAGATTGTGCATGAACTGGTTTCCTGTCCGGAAGTCAGTAGCGTGGCGCTGGGCGAAGGAAACAGTTTCCCTAATTGCCAGGGATGGAATGGTGTCCTCTTGCGGGCCTTTGGGGATACGGCGAAGGTGCATGCGCAGAGCTATAATTATTATCAGGTGGACAACAATGACCCGGTGGGCGTGCTGGGATTGAAGGATGCTTTGACCGGCGAGGCACTGGACCTGCCGCCCACCTTCTTCCAGAACGACCGTCAGGTGGCTCTTTCCGAACAACTGGCGCTCCGGCTCTTCGGAACAGTGAGGGCGGTAGGCCGGAAAATTCTGTGGAATGGCAATGAATATGAAGTGGCCGGCGTGTTTCAGAATGTCAAGCATTTTGACGCCCAGCAGCCTTATCCGCTGTTGCTGAAGAGTCAGCCTATGCCGAGAGTAAACTCGTATATAGTCTGGACAAGTCTGCTGTTTCGCCTGAAGCCGGAGGTGGATGAACGGGCCTTCCTTGAGCGCTTCGAGCGTGAGGTGGTGCCCCGGCTCAATCAAGGCAATTTCTACTATAAAGGGATAAAATCTTTTGCCGACTACAGCCGTGAGGCCACCTTTGAGGCCGGCATCACCAGTAAAATCCGTTTGAGCTACACCATGGCGGCGTTTGCGCTGATTTGTATCTTCCTGGGTATGTTCGGTGTCTTCTGGATGCATGCGGAGGACCGCCGTTCCGAGATAGGCATACTGCGAAGTCTGGGTGCATCGCGAGCTACGGTGGTGCGTCACTTCTTTTTTGAAATGTGGCTGCTCGTTACGGTTGCCTTCGTCTTGGTGCTGCTGGCCGTGTTCCACTATGTGAACACTGAAGGTCTGGGTGCCGTGGTAGAGACGTTCCTGAATGAGCGGGGCAACCCTGACCCAGCTTTCTGGCAAAATCACGTGTGGACGCGTTTTGCCGTGGTTTCAGCTGTGACTTATGTCCTGTTGCTGTGCATTTCGTTTGTCGCAGTCTGTTTCCCGGTGTACCGTGCGCTTGCAGTGCCTCCGGCCGATGCGTTGCATGAAGAATAGTTCCCGTCCTGAAACAGTAGGGAATGATTGTAAAATGAATAAGATGCTGGAGGATTTTCTTCAGTGAAACTACTCAAAATATTGAATTCTGTCATGAAGCGAGTTTTCTTTTCAATTCTGTCTTCCAGATGTGTTTTCCGGTTGATGTGGATGGCGGGGCTGCTGCTGCCGGCCGTTCTGCTGCCGGCACAGGAACTGTCGGAGCGTCCCCTTACACTGACCGAGGCCATCGTGCTGGCCCGTAAGCAGAGCGTGGATGCGGCTTATGCTCTGGGACAGCTGAAATCAGCTTATTGGAGCTACCGCACCTACAAGGCGGGGCTGCTTCCCGAGGTCAATTTCGCTGCCACCTTGCCCGGTTACCGCAAGAATTATAGCACGTATCAGCATAGCGACGGGTCCTATGGCTATGTGCGCAACGATTACATCAATCTGAACGGCAATCTGTCTGTCGACCAAAGCATTTGGCTGACAGGAGGAACCCTTTCGCTGACTACGTCGCTCGATTTCCTCACTCAGTCCGGGGTCGGCAGCAGTAGCCGGCAGTTCATGTCGGTGCCTGTAGTACTGACCTTGAACCAGCCTCTTTTCAGCGTGAACAGTGTGAAGTGGAATCGCCGCATTGAACCTGTGCGCTATGCGGAGGCGCAGGCGCGGTTTCTTACGGCTACCGAGCAGGTGACCATGTCCGTCATCCAGCATTATTTCAATCTGCTGCTGGCGCGGGAGAATGTCAACATTGCCCACCAGAATCTGAAGAACGCCGAGAAACTTTGTGAGGTGGCCGAGAGCAAGCGGAGCATGGGAAAAATCAGTGAGAACGATTTGCTTCAGCTGCAGCTCAATGTGCTGAACGCCCGTTCCTCGCTCACGGCCAGCGAAAGCGAACTGAAATCGAAAATGTTCACCTTACGCTCTTTCCTGGCTTTGGGGGAGAACGAAAACCTGATTCCGCAACTGCCCGACAGTGTGCCGCCTCTGTCCCTTTCCTATGGCGAGGTGCTGGAAAAGGCTTTGGCCAACAATTCCTTCAGCCATAACATCCGTCGCCGCCAACTGGAGGCTGACTATCAGGTGGCGCAGGCCAAGGGAAACCGCCGGCAGGTATCGCTGTATGCCGAGGTGGGATTTACCGGCAGCGACCATGAACTGGGTCCGGCTTATCGCCGCCTGAAGGATAACCAGGTGGTACAGGTCGGGGTGCGCCTGCCCATTCTGGACTGGGGTAAGCGCCGGGGACAGGTCAAGGTGGCGGAGAGCAACCGCGAAGTGGTGCGCCAGCAACTGCAGCAGGAGAAGGCCGATTTCGTGCAGGACCTTTTCGTGCTTACCGAGCAGTTTAACAACCAGGTGAGCCAGTTGCGCATCGCGTTGGAGGCCGATGCCATTGCCCGCCGTCGTTACCAGAGCAATGTGGAGACTTTCATGATGGGAAAAATCAGTACGCTCGACCTGAACGACGCGCAGACCAGCAAGGACGAGGCCCGGCGGAAGTATATCAATGAACTGTTTTATTATTGGTACTATTACTATCAAATCAGGAGCATTACGCTTTGGGATTTTGCCGCGCATACCAATATCGATGCCGACTTTGAAGCCATAGTCCGATAAAAAGCACTAACTTTGTCCTACGATGATACTGATAATTGACGACGACAAGGCCATCTGCGCTTCGTTGAGTCTGATGTTGCGGCGGGCCGGAAATGAGGTCATGGCCGTGAACGGTCCGGCCGAGGCCATGGCCGTGGTGCGCGCTTCGGCGCCGCGCCTGGTACTGATGGACATGAACTTCGGCTTGTCCACCAGTGGAGACGACGGGCTGACGCTGTTGCGGCAGCTGAAGATATTCCGTCCCGAAGTGCCGGTCATCCTGATGACGGCCTGGGGCAGCATACAGCTGGCCGTCAAGGGAATGCAGGCCGGAGCCTTCGATTTCATTACCAAACCCTGGAACAACCAGATGCTCATGCAGCGCATCGAGACCGCGCTGGAACTGACAGCGGGAACGGCTGCCGAAACTGTGAGCGGGGACTTCGACCGGAGTCTGATTGTGGGCGAAAGTCCCTTGCTGCAAGAGGTGCTCGACATCGTGCGGCGCATTGCACGGACCAACGCGCCGGTGCTGATTTCCGGAGAGAACGGCACCGGAAAGGAACTGGTGGCCGAAACCATCCACCGTAACAGCCTGCGTGCGGCGAAATCCTTTGTCAAGGTCAACCTGGGCGGAATTTCGCAAAGCCTGTTTGAGAGCGAGATGTTCGGACACCGCAAGGGAGCCTTTACCGATGCCGTGGCCGACAGGGTGGGGTGGTTCGAACTGGCCGACAAGGGGACTATTTTTCTGGATGAAATCGGAGAATTGGACCTTTCATGCCAGGTCAAACTGTTGCGGGTGTTGCAGGACCAGACCTATGAGGTGCTGGGCGACAGCCGGCAGCGCAAGGCCGACGTGCGTGTCATTTGTGCCACCAATGCCGATTTGCCGCAGATGATACGTGAACACACCTTCCGCGAGGACCTGTTCTACCGCATCAACCTCATCACCGTGCGCCTGCCGGCCTTGCGTGAGCGCCGTGACGACATCCCCCTGCTGGCAGCCCATTTCCTGGAAAGGCAATGCCGGCAATACCGGTTGCAGCCGGCAAAACTGGAGCCGGACGCGAGCCGTTTCCTCATGTCGCTGCCCTATCCGGGCAATATCCGCGAACTGAAGAATCTGGTGGAGCGGACATTGCTCGTCAGTAGCAAGAGCCGCCTGACAGCCGCCGATTTCCAGGCCCAGTATGTGCCGCGTTCCACGGGTGAATGCCCGTCCGTCGAGACGGAGGGAGGTGCCGGATTGCAGGGACTCACGCTGGAGGAAGTGGAGAAACAGGCCATTGTCAGTGCCCTGCGCCAGTATGACGGCAACCTGAGTCAGACGGCTACGGCGCTGGGCATCAGTCGCGGAGCCCTTTACCGGAGAATGGAAAAATATCAGATACAGACCGATACACTCAAGAATGTTGCCGATTCCGAATAGCTTCCGCACTTTGCGCATCCAGTGGATTTTCTGGATTTGGGCCTTTATGCTGTTGGCAGTGGCCCTGTTGCTCTATGCCCTGCTGCCGGCTACGCGGTCGGCTCTCTATTGGGCCGAGGGCCTGATGTTCCTGTGTCTTTCGTTTCTCTACTATTTTTACCGCAAGGCCGTCAAGCCGTTGCAGACCATCGGCAATGCCATGGACCTCCTGCGCGAGCAGGACTTCAGCAGCCGGCTGGCCCCGGTGGGGCAGCACGAGGCCGACCGTATCGTGCAACTGTTCAACCGCCTGATGGACCAGCTGAAAAACGAACGGCTGCATGTGCGCGAGCAGAATCATTTCCTTGACTTGCTGATTAGCGCGTCGCCCATGGGCGTCATCCTGTTTGATTTCAATTTCAAGGTGACCGGGCTGAACGCGGCGGCGTTGCGCTTTCTGGGCGGAATGCCCGAGGCAGATGTCGTGGGGCGGAGTCTGGACGCGGTGTCTTCACCGCTGGCCGCCCGGCTGGCCCAGATTCCCCGGGGGTGCATCGAGACGGTGCGGCTGAGCGATGCCATGATTTACCGCTGCTCGTCGCTCTCCTTTATCGACCGTGGCTTTTCCCATCCCTTCATGCTTGTGGAGAGTCTCACGTCGGAAATTGTCAAGGCAGAAAAAAGGACCTATGAGAAGGTCATCCGCATGATTGCCCACGAAGTGAACAACAGCGTGGCCGGGGTGACTTCCACGCTCGACTCGCTTTCCGAGATATTGGAGCCTTCCGACGAGAACGGAGAACTGCGGGCGGTGATACAGGCTTGTTCGGAGCGGTGCTATGGCATGAACCATTTCATTTCCCGTCTGGCGGAAGTCGTGAAAATTCCGGAACCCAATCTGCGGACCGTGTCGCTCAACAGCCAGGTGGAGGCCTGCCACCTGCTGATGGAACAGGTATGCCGGCAACGGGGCATCCGGCTGACGGCGGAGCTTGACGCCGGGCAGCCTAAGGCACGGCTTGACGCAGTGCTGTTTGAGCAAGTGCTGGTCAATATCGTCAAGAATGCGGCCGAGAGCACCGAAAGCGGCGGCGAGATACGCATCTGCACCACGTTGCATCCCCTTTGTCTGGAAGTGGCCGACAACGGGGCCGGCATCGCTCCGGAAAACGAGGACAAGCTTTTCACGCCCTTCTTTTCTACCAAACCGTCCGGACAAGGCATCGGGCTGATGCTCATACGCGAGATTCTGACCCAGCACGGCTGCCTGTTTTCCCTGAAGACCGATGCCGACGGTTGGACCCGTTTCCGCATCTGTTTCCCGGAAGTTGCCCGCACCTGAGAGGGCTGCTGCCCTTTGCAGAGCTTCATCCGTGTGCTTCTGCAGTCAATATTTTGTTTATATCTTTCTTTATTGTATAAAAACGGTGCCCCCAATAGACAAGTGAGTCAGGCTTCAGGGGCACCTTTTGTTGTTTTCTTATCACAACGTATTCCGCCCGTTTTACACTTAGTACTTTAGAAAAAACACTTGGTACTTTAGAAATTTCTGTCAGTACTTTCGTTTTTTCTAAAGTACTAAGTGTTTCTGCTTACGCGAAGGGCTGTTTTTCCGCGTATCCGTTTGTCGTAGATGTCGGGAACAGCAGTTGTTGAATGGCGCCTTCACTTCAAAAAAACGAAGAAAACCAAAATATATCCTCAGTTCTTTAAAAGCAGAGTTTTTTTTCTTCATACGTTTGTCTTATATATAAAAAAATAGTATATTCGCTGTTGAAAGGGGGCCGAAGGGCACCCGTCCCGCATCGGGCAAGGCACGTGCGGGATAATTTGGAAATATCTCCGTTTGGAGCCTAAAAAAAGGAGGTTACTATGGAAATCAGAATTCAGTCCATCCATTTTGACGCAACGGAAAAGTTGCAGGCGTTCATTGAAAAGAAAATCGGCAAGTTGTCAAAAAGCATAGAAAATGCCAAGGCCGGCGTAATCCTGAAAGTGGTGAAACCGGAAACGGCGATGAATAAGGAAGTACAGGTGAATCTGGACTTGCCGGGTGCGAAGTTGCATGCAGAGAAAGTTTGCGATACTTTTGAGGAAGGAATCGACCTTTGTATCGAAGCTTTGCAGCGTCAAATCGAAAAATACAAGGAAAAAATGCGTGCAAAGTAAAAAAAACAGGGAAAAGTTTTGGAGATAATAAAAATATCCATACCTTTGCAGCCGTTTCGAGGACATTTCTCCAACGGCTGCGAATTTTCTCCAGAAGCAGGAATTCCTTGGAAAAGGGCAAATACCAGAGTGGCCAAATGGGGCAGACTGTAAATCTGCTGGCGTACGCCTTCGGTGGTTCGAATCCATCTTTGCCCACTTGAAAGAATTGCGGAAATAGCTCAGTTGGTAGAGCACTAGCCTTCCAAGCTGGGGGTCGCGAGTTCGAGCCTCGTTTTCCGCTCTTTCTTTGCTGCTATAGCTCAGCGGTAGAGCACTTCCTTGGTAAGGAAGAGGTCGTGAGTTCAAGTCTCACTAGCAGCTCTTTTTTTTGTATATTTCTTATATTGTTGAAGAACAAGACAATTCATTCATAAAATTTAAATAACAAAGCTATGGCTAAAGAAAAATTCGAGCGTACCAAACCGCACGTAAACATCGGTACCATCGGTCACGTAGACCACGGTAAGACAACTCTGACTGCTGCCATCACAACCGTATTGGCAAAGAAGGGTCTTTCTGAGATGCGTTCATTCGATTCTATCGACAATGCTCCCGAGGAGAAGGAACGTGGTATTACCATCAATACCGCTCACGTAGAATACGAGACCGCTACTCGTCACTATGCACACGTAGACTGCCCGGGTCACGCCGACTACGTAAAGAACATGGTTACCGGTGCTGCCCAGATGGACGGTGCTATCATCGTGGTAGCTGCTACTGACGGTCCGATGCCTCAGACTCGTGAGCACATCCTGCTCGCTCGTCAGGTGAACGTTCCTCGTCTTGTTGTATTCTTGAACAAGTGCGACATGGTTGACGATGAGGAAATGCTCGAACTCGTTGAAATGGAAATGACAGAGTTGCTGACTTCTTACGGTTTCGAAGAAGATACTCCTATCATCCGCGGTTCTGCACTTGGTGCATTGAACGGTGTTGAAAAGTGGGAAGAGTCAGTAATGAAGTTGATGGACGCTTGCGACACTTGGATTCAGGAGCCCAAGCGTGACCGCGATAAACCCTTCTTGATGCCGGTTGAAGACGTGTTCTCTATCACTGGTCGTGGTACTGTTGCTACTGGCCGTATAGAAACTGGTGTAATCAAGGTTGGTGACGAAGTTCAGATCCTCGGTCTTGGTGAAGACAAGAAGTCTGTTGTTACCGGTGTGGAAATGTTCCGCAAGTTGCTCGATCAGGGTGAAGCTGGTGATAACGTAGGTCTTCTCCTCCGTGGTGTCGATAAGACTGAAGTTAAGCGTGGTATGGTTATCACTCACCCGGGTGTTATCAAACCTCACAAGAAGTTCAAGGCTTCCATCTACGTATTGAAGAAGGAAGAAGGTGGTCGTCACACTCCGTTCGGTAACAAGTATCGTCCTCAGTTCTATCTCCGTACAATGGACTGCACCGGTGAAATTCACTTGCCCGAAGGAACTGAAATGGTAATGCCTGGTGACAACGTAGAAATCACTGTTGAGTTGATTTACGCTGTAGCATTGAACGTAGGTCTCCGCTTCGCTATCCGTGAAGGTGGTCGCACCGTAGGTTCTGGCCAGATTACTGAAATTCTCGACTAATACAATTAGTTTGGAAATAAGAATATGAATAGGTTCCCGCCGAAAAGCGGGGCCTATTTTTACGGGAATAGCTCAGTCGGTAGAGCACTGGTCTCCAAAACCAGGTGTCGGGAGTTCGAGCCTCTCTTCCCGTGCTCAAATAGAACATATATGTTGAAGAAAATTATCGCATATTGCAAGGATTCTTACGAAGAACTAGCTCATAAAACCACATGGCCAACGCAAAAAGAGTTGACACACAGCGCAATTGTCGTTCTTGTCGCTTCCATCATTATTGCGTTAGTAGTGTTTGCAGAGGATTCTGTGTTCAAATTCCTTATGGAGAGTATTTATCCTAACTAAAACTGAGATAGAGCGATGGCAGAAGTCGAAATGTCTTGGTATGTGCTGAGAGCCGTCAGCGGCAAGGAAGCCAAGGTGAAGGAATACATTGACGCCGAAATCAAGAACGGGCGTCTTTCGGGCAATGTGGCCCAAGTGTTTATCCCCACCAAAAAAGTGGTTTCCGTGCGTGCAGGCAAGCGCATCGTGAAGGAGCGCAATTATCTCCCCGGTTATGTGTTGGTGGAAGCTCGCCTGGTGGGTGAAATCGCCCATGAGCTCCGTAATACACCGAACGTGTTGGGATTTCTCGGCGGAATGGATAATCCTACACCACTCCGTGAAAGTGAAGTGAACCGTATCTTGGGCAAGGTTGACGAGATGCAGGAAGATGCAGTGGATGTCGTTATACCTTACTCTGTTGGTGAGGCAGTCAAAGTGACCGAAGGTCCTTTCTCCGGTTTCTCCGGTGTCATCGAAAAGGTGGACAACGAGAAGAAGAAGGTGACGGTAACCGTAAAGGTGTTCGGTCGCAGTACAGGTCTCGATTTGGGTTTTATGCAGATAGAGAAAGAATAAGGTAAATGTTACGTGCCGAAATTCTTTCATACAATAAATCAAATAATATAAATCAAAAATGGCTAAAGAAGTTGCTGGATTAATCAAATTACAGATTAAGGGTGGCGCTGCAAATCCATCACCTCCCGTAGGCCCTGCATTGGGTTCCAAGGGTATCAACATCATGGATTTCTGCAAGCAGTTCAACGCCAGAACTCAGGAGAAAGCAGGCAAGGTGTTGCCGGTTGTAATTACCTATTACAACGACAAATCATTCTCTTTTGTTGTCAAGACTCCTCCCGTTGCTATTCAGTTGCTGGAGGCTGCCAAGAAGAAGAGTGGTTCTGCACAGCCTAACCGTGCGAAAATTGCTGAGATTACCTGGGACCAGGTGAAGGCAATCGCAGAAGACAAGATGCCTGACCTCAACTGCTTCACTGTAGAGTCTGCTATGAAGATGGTTGCAGGTACTGCACGCAGTTTGGGTATCACTATTAAGGGAGACTTCCCCGAATTATAATTAACTTCAATTTTTGAAACAATGAGTAAACTGACAAAGAATCAGAAATTAGTTGCTGGCAAGATTGAAGCAGGGAAGGCATACACCTTGAAGGAAGCGGCTGAATTGGTAAAGGAAATCACTACTACTAAGTTCGATGCTTCTCTTGATATCGATGTACGTTTGGGTGTAGACCCCCGCAAGGCCAACCAGATGGTTCGTGGCGTTGTTTCTCTGCCTCACGGTACAGGTAAGACGGTACGCGTGCTTTGCCTTTGTACACCGGATGCTGAAGCTGCAGCAAAGGAAGCTGGCGCTGATTATGTAGGTCTCGACGAATATATCGAGAAGATTAAGGGCGGCTGGACTGACATTGATGTTATCATCACAATGCCGGCTGTCATGGGTAAGATTGGTGCCCTCGGTCGTGTGCTCGGTCCTCGCGGATTGATGCCTAACCCCAAGAGCGGCACTGTAACAATGGACGTTGCTAAGGCAGTACGCGAAATCAAGCAGGGTAAGATCGACTTCAAGGTTGACAAGACTGGTATCGTTCACACTTCTATCGGTAAGGTGTCTTTCACTCCCGAACAGATTGTTGGCAATGCTAAGGAATTTATCAACACGATTATCAAGTTGAAGCCTTCTTCTGCTAAGGGTACTTATATCAAGAGTATTTATCTTTCCTCTACAATGAGTAAGGGTATCAAGATTGACCCCAAATCTGTTGAAGAAATTTAATTGAATTTGAATCATGAGAAAGGAAGATAAAGCTTTAATCATCGGCCAGCTCGGTGAACAGTTGAAAGAGTACGCGCACTTCTATCTGGTTGACGTAACCGGTATGAACGCTGCTGCGACAAGCGATTTGAGAAGAAAGTGTTTTGGTGCCGGCATCAAGATGGTGGTTGTTAAGAACACCCTTTTGGAAAAGGCATTCGACGCTTCAGAAGTGGATTTTTCTCCTCTCTACGGTAGCTTGAAGGGTACAACTGCTGTGTTCTTCACTAACGTTGCTAACGCTCCTGCTAAGTTAATCAAGGACGTAGCGAAGGACGGAATTCCTGGCTTGAAGGCTGCGTATGCAGAAGAGGGCTTCTATGTAGGAGCAGAAAACCTCGACGCACTTTGCGCAATCAAGAGCAAGAACGAAGTTATCGCAGAGGTTGTGGCACTCTTGCAGTCGCCTGCAAAGAATGTTATCTCTGCCCTCCAGTCTGGCGCCAATACAATCCATGGCGTGCTGAAGACTTTGGGCGAACGTCCGGAATAAATCCGGATATCCGAATTTTAAGTTAACTGAATAAAAACAAAACAAATAATTTTAAGAAAATGGCAGATATCAAAGCTATTGCTGAAGAATTGGTAAATTTGACAGTAAAGGAAGTAAACGAGTTGGCAACTATCCTCAAGGAGGAATATGGTATTGAACCCGCTGCTGCAGCTGTTGCAGTTGCTGCTGGCCCCGCTGCTGCCGGTGCACCCGCTGCTGAAGAGAAGACTGCATTCGATGTAGTTCTGAAGAGCGCAGGTGCTGCTAAGTTGCAGGTTGTAAAGGCTGTTAAGGAAGCTTGCGGCCTCGGTTTGAAGGAAGCTAAGGACCTCGTTGACGGCGCTCCCAGCAAACTGAAGGAAGGTGTTGCTAAGGAAGAAGCTGAAGCACTGAAGAAGGCTCTCGAAGAAGCTGGTGCTGAAGTAGAAATCGCTTAACAATAGCTAACCCTTTGGGTATCCGGTTAAGAATCCTCTGGTAGGGGGTTCTTAACCTTTTTGTGTCTAATCAATTCGTACAACCATATTATTCAACGAATGTCTTCAAGAGTAATCAACAACCGTGTGAACTTTGCGTCGGTCAAGAATCCGTTGGCTTATCCCGACTTCTTGGACGTACAGTTAAAATCTTTCAAGGATTTTTTGCAGCTCGATACTCCTTCGGATTTGCGTAAGAACGATGGCCTGTACAAAGTTTTTGCGGAGAATTTCCCTATTGCTGATACCCGCAACAACTTTGTATTGGAGTTTCTCGATTATTACATCGATGCCCCGCGTTACAGCATTGCCGAGTGTTTGGAAAGAGGATTGACCTACAGTGTGCCTTTGAAGGCCAAACTGAAACTTTATTGTACCGACCCCGATCATGAGGAATTCGGTACGGTGATTCAGGACGTTTTCCTGGGTCCGATTCCTTATATGACGGAAAACGGAACCTTTATCATCAACGGCGCAGAGCGTGTTGTGGTTTCTCAGCTTCACCGTTCGCCTGGTGTATTCTTCGGCTCTACAGTGCATGCTAATGGTACGCAGTTGTATTCGGCGCGAATCATCCCGTTCAAAGGATCATGGATTGAATTTGCTACGGATATCAACAATGTGATGTATGCTTACATTGACCGTAAGAAAAAGTTGCCGGTAACGACTTTGCTTCGTGCTATCGGTTTCGAAAGCGATAAGGATATCCTTCAGATTTTTGACTTGGCAGAAGAGGTAAAGGTAACCAAGACTAATCTGAAGAAGCTGGTAGGACGTAAGTTGGCTGCGCGTGTATTGAAGAGTTGGGTGGAAGATTTCGTTGATGAGGATACCGGTGAAGTGGTTTCCATTGACCGAAACAACATTATTCTTGAGCGCGAAACGGTGCTTGAGGCCGAGCATATCGATGAAATCATCGAGAGCGGCACCCACTCGATTCTTGTGCACAAGGAGGAGGCATCCGGAACGGATTACTCTATTATCTTCAACACCTTGCAGAAGGATACCAGCAACTCTGAGAAGGAGGCTGTGCTGTATATCTACCGGCAGTTGCGTAACGCAGACCCTGCCGACGATGCCAGCGCACGCGAAGTCATCAACAATCTGTTCTTCTCGGAAAAGCGTTATGACTTGGGCGAGGTGGGTCGTTATCGCATCAACAAGAAGCTGGGGCTGACGACGGATATGGATGTACGTGTGCTGACACGTGAGGACATTATAGAGATTATCAAATATCTGGTAGAGCTCATCAATTCCAAGGCTACTGTGGACGATATTGACCATTTGAGCAACCGTCGTGTTCGCACGGTCGGTGAGCAATTGGCCAATCAGTTCTCTATAGGTCTGGCCCGAATGGGCAGAACTATCCGCGAACGTATGAACGTTCGTGACAATGAAGTGTTCACTCCAACAGAATTGATTAATGCAAAGACCATCTCTTCTGTAATCAATTCTTTCTTTGGAACGAATGCGCTTTCACAGTTTATGGACCAGACCAACCCGCTGGCGGAAGTGACGCACAAGCGCCGTCTTTCGGCTTTGGGTCCTGGTGGTCTTTCCCGTGAACGTGCCGGTTTCGAGGTGCGAGATGTGCACTATACTCACTATGGTCGCCTTTGCCCGATTGAGTCGCCTGAAGGTCCTAACATCGGTCTGATTTCTTCTTTGTGTGTTTATGCAAAAATCAATGAACTCGGTTTCATCGAAACTCCTTACCGCAAAGTCGAGAATTCCGTTGTGGATTTGAGCGATAAGGGTGTTATCTATCTGAGTGCAGAGGAAGAGGAAGGAAAGATTATCGGACAGGGTAATGCACCTTTGCGTGAAGATGGATCGTTTATTCGCGAGAAGGTGAAGTGCCGTCAGGATGCCGATTATCCTGTGGTTCCGCCTTCTGAGGTAGACCTTATAGATGTGGCTCCTCAGCAGATTGCTTCAATTGCTGCTTCGTTGATTCCTTTCCTTGAGCATGATGACGCACACCGTGCCTTGATGGGATCGAACATGATGCGCCAGGCTGTTCCTCTTATTCGTTCTGAAGCGCCGATTGTAGGTACTGGTATCGAGAAGCAGGTATGTGAGGATTCACGCACCATGATTACGGCTGAGGGCGATGGCGTGATTGATTTTGTAGACGCTACGACGATTCGTATTACATATGACCGTACAGAAGAAGAAGAGTTTGTTAGTTTCGAGTCCGCAACCAAGGAATATACAATTCCCAAGTTCCGCCGTACGAACCAGAATATGACAATCGACCTTCGTCCCATCTGTGAGAAAGGCCAGCGCGTAAAGGCTGGTGACATCCTTACGGAAGGTTACGCTACCGAGGCCGGTGAACTGGCATTGGGCCGCAATCTGCTTGTTGCCTACATGCCTTGGAAGGGTTATAATTATGAGGATGCTATCGTACTGAATGAACGTATGGTCCGTGAGGACATACTGACTTCTGTGCACGTGGATGAGTTCTCTCTGGAAGTGCGCGAAACGAAGCGCGGTATGGAGGAACTGACCAACGATATTCCTAATGTCAGCGAGGATGCAACCAAGGATTTGGATGAAAACGGTATTATCCGTATTGGAGCCCGCGTTGCACCGGGAGATATTCTTATCGGTAAGATTACACCGAAAGGTGAGAGCGATCCTACGCCGGAAGAAAAGTTGCTACGCGCTATCTTTGGCGACAAGGCCGGCGATGTAAAGGATGCTTCATTGAAGGCAAATCCCTCGCTTTCTGGTGTCATCATTGACAAGAAGCTCTTCTCTAAAGCTATCAAGACACGTGCAACCAAGGCTGCTGACAAAATTACTTTGCAGAAACTTGACGACGAGTTTGCCAAGGAAACCGGCGATCTCAAGGCCCTGATGATTGATAAGCTCATGGCTTTGGTCAAGGATTACACTTCACAGGGCATCAAGGACAATATCGGTGCAGAAGTGGTGGCAAAGGGCGCCAAGTTCAGCAAGTCATTACTCAATATGCTTGACTTTACATCTGTACAGTTGAGCAACTGGACCGAAGACGAGCATACAAATGAACTCGTACGTACTTTGGTCATCAACTATTTGAAGAAGTACAACGTGATGGACGCTGTACTGAAACGTAAGAAATTTGCCATTACGATAGGTGACGAGTTGCCTTCCGGTATTATCCAGATGGCAAAGGTATATGTTGCCAAGAAACGTAAGATCGGTGTTGGTGACAAGATGGCCGGACGCCACGGAAACAAGGGTATTGTGTCCAAGATTGTGCGTCAGGAAGATATGCCGTTCCTTGCCGATGGTACGCCTGTAGATATCGTGTTGAACCCGCTGGGTGTGCCTTCACGTATGAACATCGGCCAGGTGTTTGAGGCCGTGTTGGGTGCTGCCGGAAAGAAGCTGGGCGTAAAATTCGCTACTCCGATTTTCGATGGTGCAAAACTGGAAGATCTTTGTGAATGGACTGACAAGGCCGGGCTGCCGCGCTACTGCTCTACGCAGTTGTATGATGGTGGAACGGGTGAACCTTTCGACCAGAAGGCCACGGTAGGTGTCACTTATATGTTGAAACTCGGACACATGGTAGAGGACAAGATGCACGCTCGTTCCATTGGTCCGTACTCTCTCATTACCCAGCAGCCGCTTGGTGGTAAGGCCCAGTTTGGTGGTCAGCGTTTCGGAGAAATGGAAGTTTGGGCAATCGAGGCCTTCGGTGCTTCTCACGTATTGCAGGAAATCCTTACCATCAAGTCTGATGACGTGGTAGGACGTTCTAAGGCATACGAGGCCATCGTCAAGGGTGACCCCATGCCCACTCCGGGTATTCCTGAATCTCTCAATGTGTTGCTTCATGAGCTGCGTGGCTTAGGTTTGAGCATCACTCTTGACTAATCAACCGGAACTCTTTACACACAATATTCAATTTCGATATGGCATTTAAAAGAGATAACAAGATAAAGAGTAACTTCACGAAGATCACCATCGGCTTGGCCTCTCCTGAGGAAATCCAGGCTAATTCCTATGGTGAGGTGCTGAAGCCTGAAACGATAAACTACCGTACTTACAAACCCGAACGCGACGGCCTTTTCTGTGAGCGTATTTTCGGTCCGACGAAAGACTACGAATGTCATTGTGGTAAATACAAGCGCATTCGTTACAAAGGAATCGTCTGCGACCGCTGCGGTGTTGAAGTAACGGAGAAGAAGGTGCGCCGTGAGCGTGCCGGACACATCCAGCTGGTTGTGCCTGTGGCCCACATCTGGTATTTCCGTTCGTTGCCCAATAAAATTGGCTATCTGCTCGGAATCCCGACGAAGAAGCTGGATTCAATTATCTACTATGAACGTTATGTTGTCATCCAGCCGGGTATTCTGGCAGACGAGGTGGCTGAGAATGATTTGTTGACAGAGGATGAATATCTCAACCTGCTGAAGAAACTGCCGAAAGAGAATCAGTATCTCGAAGACAACGACCCCAATAAGTTCATTGCCAAGATGGGAGCCGAGGCCGTTTACGACCTGCTTTGCCGCTTGAAGCTCGATGAACTGTCCTATGAATTGCGTGACCGCGCCAACTCTGATTCTTCCGTGCAGCGCAAGAATGAGGCACTCAAGCGTCTGCAGGTTGTAGAGGCATTCCGTGCCAGCAAGGACCGCAACAAACCGGAATGGATGATTATGAAAATCATTCCTGTGACTCCTCCCGAGTTGCGTCCGTTGGTTGCGCTCGACGGTGGCCGTTTTGCTACGTCCGACCTCAACGACCTCTATCGCCGTGTGCTTATCCGTAACAACCGTCTGAAGCGTCTGCTCGAAATCAAAGCACCTGAGGTCATCCTGCGTAACGAGAAGCGTATGCTCCAGGAAGCTGTCGACAGCCTGTTCGACAATTCCCGCAAGAGCAGTGCCGTGAAGAGCGACAGCAACCGTCCTCTCAAGTCACTTTCCGACTATTTGAAAGGAAAGCAGGGACGTTTCCGTCAGAACCTGCTGGGTAAGCGTGTCGACTATTCTGCGCGTTCGGTAATCGTTGTAGGTCCGGAGTTGAACATGGGCGAGTGCGGTTTGCCGAAACTGATGGCAGCTGAACTTTACAAGCCGTTCATCATACGTAAACTGATTGAGCGCGGCATCGTAAAGACCGTGAAGAGCGCCAAGAAAATCGTAGACCGTCGTGAACCGGTTATCTGGGATATTCTTGAGCACGTAATGAAGGGACATCCCGTATTGTTGAACCGTGCACCGACTCTTCACCGTTTGGGTATTCAGGCCTTCCAGCCCAAGATGATTGAAGGAAAGGCTATCCAGCTTCACCCGTTGGCTTGTACGGCGTTCAATGCCGACTTCGATGGTGACCAGATGGCTGTCCATCTTCCGTTGAGCAACGAGGCTATTCTCGAAGCCCAGATGTTGATGTTGCAGAGCCATAACATTTTGAACCCTGCCAACGGTGCGCCGATTACGGTGCCTTCACAGGATATGGTGTTGGGACTGTATTACATCACCAAACTCCGTCCGGGTGCCAAGGGCGAAGGACTGACGTTCTATGGTCCTGAAGAAGCTATCATTGCCTTCAATGAGAAGCGGGTGGATGTGCATGCCCCCGTCAAGGTGCTCGTCAATGACATCGACGAGGCCGGCATGATGGTGAAGCGTCTGGTGGAAACTTCGGTAGGTCGTGTCATTGTGAACGAAATCATTCCGGAAGAAGTCGGATATGTAAATACGGTTATTTCAAAGAAATCTCTGCGTGACATCATCACCAAAGTCATCAAGACTGTGGGTATGGCACGCGCCTGCCACTTCCTCGACGGTATCAAGAACCTGGGTTATCGCAAGGCCTACGAAGGAGGTCTGTCCTTCAACCTCGACGATATTATCATTCCGGAGGAGAAGGCAGATATCGTAAAGCGTGGTAACGATGAAATTGACCAGATTACGATGAACTATAACATGGGTTTCATCACGGACAACGAACGTTACAACCAGGTTATCGATACCTGGACACACGTGAATACGGATTTGAAGAAAACCTTGATGAAGCAGATGACCGAAGCCGACCAGGGCTTCAACGCAGTCTTCATGATGTTGGATTCCGGAGCTCGTGGTTCTGCCGACCAGATTTCACAGTTGGCAGGTATGAGAGGTTTGATGGCCAAGCCGCAGAAAGCCGGTGCCGAAGGCCGCTCTACCATTGAGAACCCGATTCTTTCTAACTTTAAGGAAGGTATGTCCGTGCTGGAGTACTTTATCTCTACCCACGGTGCCCGTAAGGGTCTTGCCGATACGGCATTGAAGACGGCCGACGCAGGTTATCTGACCCGCCGTCTGGTTGACGTGTCGCATGATGTTATCATCACCGAAGAAGACTGCGGTACGCTCCGTGGATTGGTATGTACTGCGCTCAAGGACGGTGATGAGGTCATTTCTTCTTTGGGCGAACGTATTTTGGGCCGTGTTTCTGTTCATGACATCATACATCCTTCTACCGGCAAGTTGATTGTGGCCAGTGGCGAGGAAATTACCGAGGCCGTCGTGGCTGAAATCGAAAACTCACCGATTGAAAGCGTCGAAATCCGTTCGGTGCTGACCTGCGAAAGCAAGCACGGCGTATGTATGAAGTGCTATGGTCGTAATCTGGCTACCAGCCGTATGGTGCAGAAGGGTGAGGCTGTCGGCGTGATTGCCGCTCAGTCCATCGGTGAACCGGGTACACAGTTGACACTTCGTACTTTCCATGCCGGTGGTATTGCCGGTGGTGCTGCTGCCAACGCGACTATCGTTGCCAAGCACGATTGCCGTCTTGAGTTTGAGGAGTTGCGTACGGTAGATGTCATCAACGACGATGGCAGCATGGGCAAGGTGGTAGTCGGCCGACTTGCCGAAGTCCGCTTCGTTGACGACCACACAGGCATTGTTCTCTCTACCCAGAATGTGCCTTATGGTTCAGCCTTGTTTGTCAACGATGGCGACAAGGTGGAGAAAGGTACGCTCATCGCCAAGTGGGACCCCTTCAATGCCGTTATCATTACGGAAACTGCAGGTACCGTGCAGTTTGAGGATGTGAAGGAAGGTGTGACTTTCCGTACGGAAGAGGACGACGCTACAGGTCTTCGCGAACGTATCATCATCGAATCCAAGGACCGTGGCCGTGTGCCTTCAGCTCATGTTCTTGACGAGAACGGCGAACTCATCCGTACCTATAACTTCCCAATCAACGGTCGTATCGCCGTTGAGGACGGTCAGAAGTTGAAGGCCGGTGACGTGCTTATCAAGATTCCTCGTGTCGTTGGTAGCGCAGGCGACATCACCGGTGGTCTGCCTCGTGTGACCGAGTTGTTTGAGGCACGTAATCCGAGCAATCCTGCTGTGGTTTCCGAAATTGACGGTGAAATCTCAATGGGTGCTGTCAAGCGCGGACACCGTGAGATTATCGTTACCTCCAAGTTGGGTGAGGTCAAGAAATATCTTGTTTCTCTCTCCAAGCAGATTCTGGTACAGGAGAACGACTATGTGCGTGCCGGAACGCCGCTGTCCGACGGTTCCATCACGCCGAGCGACATCCTGGCCATCAAGGGGCCCACGGCGGTGCAGGAATACATCGTCAACGAGGTGCAGGACGTTTACCGTTTGCAAGGTGTGAAAATCAACGACAAGCACTTTGAGGTAATCGTACGCCAGATGATGCGTAAGGTGCAGATTAACGAACCGGGTGATACCCGCTTCCTTGAATCTCAGATTGTCGACAAACTTGATTTCGCTGAGGAGAACGACCGCATCTGGGGCAAGAAGGTAGTCGTGGATGCCGGCGATAGCGAAACCATGAAGAACGGTATGATTGTAACGGCGCGCAAGTTGCGTGAGGAGAATTCACAGTTGAAGCGCCGCGACCTCCGTCTCGTACAGGTGCGCGATGCCAAGGCTGCCACTTCTACTCAGATTCTGCAGGGTATCACGCGTGCCGCTTTGCAGACCAAGAGCTTCATGTCGGCTGCTTCCTTCCAGGAAACGACCAAGGTGCTCAACGAGGCTGCCATCAGCGGTAAGGTGGACTATCTGGAGGGTATGAAGGAGAACGTGATTTGCGGTCACCTGATTCCTGCCGGTACGGGCCTTCGTGAGTTCAATCGTATTGTCGTGGGTGATGCCGACGAGTATGAAAAGCTGAACCGTAACGAAGCCGAATAATTGAAAAGCGAGCTTGGGATTCCCACGTATGCGGAATCCTTAAGACTTAGATAAAAAATGCGCCTCCTGCTCAGGGGGCGCATTTTTTTGTTTTGGCGTGAGTTCGATATAATGAATTTGTGCAATAAGAAGTCAAGCGACTAGATTGGCTGCGAAGTTGTCGACTGATCGGTGCCTTGTATGTCTTATGTTGCAGGCATTCTTGAGTTCGTTGTTGATTGTCTCGACGAGAGACCTTTTCCAGAGCGTACTCTTTTCATAGAGGTTCATAAATCCAAATCGGTCATTATAGTTAAGGTCGAGTGCAGAGATATCACTTATTGATATAGACATCTTCGGAAATAAGCTCAAGTGTTTTCTGGATATAAGGATCTTCCAATTCATGTTCGTTCCTATAAATTTCCTCGAATGTTAACGGAATAGTGCAATCGGGCAACACTCCTCGATTATAAGGGAATCTTTCGTCCACGATTTCATCCATCACACATTTTACAAGAGGTATTCGGCAGGTCGTGCCGGAATTTGACAGAAAGACATTGGCAAATTTCAGAGCCTTCATATAATGATAAGCCGTACCTGTTTCGCGTCCAACGAGATAAACTCTTCGATTACGGGCAAGACAACCGGAAAATTCGCTGGCCGCAGATTTAGAAGAAGAGTTGATGAATACATATAGCCGACCATGGTAAATAACATGATTGTTTGTAGAACCACTTGCTTTTTCGTGATTTAGATAATAGCCCTTTCTTCCTTTCCGGGGCTTGTAGGAAGAAAAAGTCAAAGTATCGTTTTCTATAAAATTTGTTGTGCCGCTGATACATTTGTTGTTCACCATCTGATAACCTCCTCTATTGGCATATGGCTTTGCAATAAAACAATCAAGCAGACGATAGAGCACATCCGGATTGCCGCCCAGATTATTGCGTACATCAAAAATAAGATTTTTATATCTTGAATTTTCAGCATCTCTGATACAATCAATGAGTTGTTCCGTTTCTACGTCATTCAAATTGAATGTTGATAGACCTAAATATGCCGTGGAGTCATTTATTGGACGATATACGAAGTTCAGTTTAAATCTGTTCCACCATTGATTGCGGCTATCATAAAGTAGCTTAAGTTGGTAGTCTTTATAATGTACATCTCTATTACGCGGCAACATCTCAAGTATCAGTTGTTCTCCATCTGCAAACTCGTATCTGACTACATTCTTCCCTATTGGACATGTACGCAATAATGTTTGGTAATATATACAAAGATTGTTAGCCAATTGTTCCTCCATCATGCTTTCCACCTTACCGTCATAATTGGTTATAAATGTTTTGGTTTCACGAACAATGTCTTCAACTTGGCGTCCGTCCACCTTTTTCAGTTCGCGTCCCACATATTGTTCTTTTCCTTCAACAGCTTGCGTAACAATAACCCTACCTCCTATTTGTCCGAAATCCAACGGCATAAACCATCTTTCGGAGTTAGGCATATTGATATTCATATTTGTCCAAAAATCGAGATGACTATCGTGAATCAGATAATTAATTTTTTTGCAAGCTCTATAAAATCTATTACCGTCTATCTTATCAGGTAAAGAGGCGATGATGTCCGCTGTTAGAGAATCAATTGTCTTCGGCATTGTCAAGTCCTCTACACCAGGATAGAGATTCTTTAGAGCTTCTGAAAAACTGATTAAATCTTCACTAGCTTCTTTACGAGTTAATTCTGTTTTACGAGGTTTAGCTTGGGGAACAATAAAAGTGGTCTTCAAACCAAATGGTGACATTGGATCTGCAGAACGTCCGTTGCGTGAAAAAGCGATACAGATACATGGTTCATGAATATTCTTGTAAGCATATCCCATAAAACCTATGGTGTCACCACGCATAAGTCTTTCTCCCGTCTTGAAGGTATTAGCAAATTTCAATCCACTGATGTGCAGGACTCCTCCGTTTTTGGACTGAAGAGAAATCTGTCCGTTAATATACTTTTCATCGCAGTCTGCACCAATTAGCTTAATCTCATTTTTTTAGATCTCCATTGTATTGTCTACTAATACTTTGCGATAGGTTATACTTGAAAGTAAGGCTTACGCGGTTTACAACAGCATCAAACGGACATAATATAGGTGAACCTTCTTTTCCTGCGACAAATATATTATCAAAATTCAGCTCTGTACCAATAAAGTCTTGCGGGCGGTAAAGTATCCCGTCCTCTGCTTTTTGCTCCGCAACAGGCCAAGTCCAAAATACTTTGTCTTGCGCGCATAGAATTACGGATGTCAAAAACAAAACATATTATTCTCATACTGCAAATATATAATAGTCTTATAATAGTCTTAGCCCCAAAAGGTTGACTGTTTTTGTGTTAAACCAGACGCCTGCTGACTTCTTTATGTTCTCCCTATAGTTTGTTATCATAAAGTTTCCTATCACCATAAGGAAATGACGAAACCTGTAGAATTGTCGCTGGGGCCTTTATTGGACAATTTATGCTTCACAAAACAGGCATTTATTTGAAATGATTTTCTCTGTTTTTAGAGTCTTTATTGCAATATCTCCATAACAGGTTCACCATTTTTCATTGTATTGTTGATGCTGTCAGCCTGTGCATGATCTTAGGGATTTCTATTTCTGTCATGCAGACAGTAATCGGAAACGGATGCGTGTACTCTTATTCTCCGTCTTTTGCCTTGGCGTCCGATTCCATCTTTTTCAGTTGTTCCACGGTGAGTTTCGGGTCATATATCACTTCACATCCCGTGGATTCCCGGAGCAGACGGAGATAATCCTCCATACTGGCGATGCCTGCTTCGCTGCGGCGCCGGTTGAGATGTTCCGGGTCTTCTACGGGCCAGATGTAGAGCCGTTGGCGGCCGTTTTCCGTGAAGGTGTAGGCTTGTGTGCCATATTGCTGTGCTTTTCCTTCATGCAGGCGCACGCGGTCGGTCAGTGTGGCGATGTGGCTGGCGGCTATATGACCTTTCCCGGCGGCCTCCCGCATGAGGGGGAGATAGCGTTTCTGCATTTCTGGCTCCGCATGGTCAATGATGAGCCAGAGGGTGGTGTAGGATGCCGGTTGCAGATGTTCCGGCAGCCCGTTTTTGAGCACTTGTTCCACAAGTTGCTGATTGGCCTGGTCTATCGAATCCTGTAGCAGACTGAGTGTGGTCAGACTGTCCAGCGTGCTGTCGCTGACCGGTGGCTGGTTGATTCGTTTCATGAGTTGCAGCGTCTGGCTTCTGATGTCCTGGTCCTTTTGCCGTGCCTCTGCCAGCAGCGAGTCGATGGTTGCCGTGTGTTGGGCACAGGCGGGATATGCCATGAGCAGCAGAGCGGCAAGCAGGATGCCGTGTCTTGTCGTGAGTGTGAGTGTCATGTCCTGTTGAGTGTTGGGTTTCATAAAGAGCAGTGCCACGCGCTTTACCGGTAGGCTTGCCGTTGGGCAGGGCACGTGGCACTGATGGATATCTGGCACTGGAAACGATTATAGTTTCTGTGGTTTCTTCGTGCCGCTGTGTTTGATTTCCGGATTACCGGAGTAGTAGATTTTGCCGTTTCCGGAGGTGGTGGTGTTCAGTTGTTTTTTCGCATGGCACTGAATCCGCCCGAATCCGCTGACCACCGCATACGCAGTTTCCGCTTTCAGCTCATTGGCTGTCACTTTTCCGGTTCCTGAGGCCGAGTAGCTTGCGTTCCGGGTGGTTCCGCTGAGTCGCATGGAGCCTGTGCCCGATAACTTTGCCTGGGTGTCTTCAGCCTGTATGTCCTTGCAGATGAGATTGCCGGTGCCGGAGATGTTACAGTTGAGGTCGTCGGTGTGGAGGCCGTCAATGTTGACGGAACCCGTTCCGGAGAGGTCGAGAAGCACTTTGTCCGAAGCCCTCAGGTCTTGTGCGGTCACGCTTCCGGTGCCTTTGATTTCGATGTTGATTTCTTTTGCCTCAGAGAGTTGGCCGAGTTCGAGACTCCCCGTGCCGGTGAGGTCGATTTCCAGTTCGTCCTGGCACCTGATGCCATGGGCCGTTATTCTGCTCGTACCCTTGCTTTCAATTTTGAGCCGCTCGGCTTTCAACTCCTCTGCCAGTGTCAGCAGGCAGGTGCCGGTGGTTTCTATTTCTTCGAGCTCCGGTGAGCCGATGGTGATTTCCAGCACGTTGAGAGACAGGCTGACTCCCTTTTTGAAGCCGATTTTCAGGGTCTCGTCCTCCACGCGGATGTCCATCTGGTCAAAGATATTGTCGGACGTGCGGATGTTGAGTCTGGGCTGACTGGAAGGTTCATAGCGCACATCGCCACAGCCCGTGAGGAGAATCTTCTTGAAGTCCTTTATCTTGATGTCGCGGCTGATGACGTTGTCGCTGGCGTAAATTTTTTGCTGTGCGTCGCCGTTGTTTATGTTGATGCTGTACTTCTGATTCGACGGCATCTGGTCGGTGTCAAGCGAATTTTTGTGCTGGGCACAGGAGGTGACAACGAATAGGAGCAATGTGGCAAGAATACTGATTTGTTTCATGGTAGTATGATTTGCATTGTGGAGGAATCTGCCGTTGTAGGTCCGCTTGGTCGGCGGCAGTGCCTTTGACGGCGTTCGCCTCCGGAACTTTTTGCCTGCGCGGCAGGAGCGGTCCGGTTGCAGTGAGATGCTATAGTTTTTTAGGTTTCATCGAGCCGGAGTGGTTGAGAACGGGATTACCGGCATAGGAAATTTGTCCGGCATCAGCCGTAGTAGTATGCAGTTGCTTTTCCGCGTAGCACTCAATGCTTCCTGCATTGCCGACCGAGGCGTCCGTTGTTTCCGTCTTCAGATTTCCGGCTATCACTTTGCCGCAATCCTTTACAGTATAGTGGGCTCTTTGGGTAGCACCGCCCAGTTCCATGGAGCCTGTTCCGGAAAGTTGCGCTCTGGTGTCATTGGCCAGGAAGTTCTTGCATTTGATTTTTCCCGCACCGCTGATGTTGCAGTTGAAGACATCTGTACGGATTTCTTTGACATTCGATTCCCCTACGCCGGAATTGTGGAAAACCATTGTATTGGAAGCGACGAACTGGCCGGCTGTGATATGGCCTATACCGTCGATTCCGATTTTGATATCTTTGGCTTTGGTCTGCTCTGCCAAGTTGAATTTGCTGATACCTTCGAGATTGAGTTCCAGCTTGTCCTTGCAGGTGATGTTGCCATCGGCCGTTACGTTACAGATGCCGCTGGTGTGTATTTTCAACCGGTCAGTCGTCAGGTTGCCGGCCAGTTGCAGATTGGCCATGCCGTTCATTTTCACTTCCTCCAGTTGAGGAGAGCCGACGATGACGTCGAATACGTCCAACGAAACGTAGACGTCCTTCCTAAAGTCTATGGTCAGCGTTTCGTTTTCCACCTTGACTGTCACCACATCGAAAACGTTGTCAGAGGTGCGGATGCTGACGCGGGGCTGCTGGGAATATTCATAGCGTATGTTGCCGTATGAGGAGAGGTGGATACGTTTGAAGTCCGTAAGTTTGAAATCGCGGCTGATGATGTTGTCGCTGGCATACAGCCGCGGATTCCCTTCATTCTGGTTGATGTTCATGGCATACTTTTTGTGTGCCGAACTGTTGGTGACACTGGGGGCTGGCGTGTCCTGGGTTGCGTATTTGCTCTGGGCACAGGACATGGTGGTGATGGCGGTGAGTAAAAGCCATGTTGTCAATAAGTGAATGTGTTTCATAATACTGAGGTATTATCAGGTGGCTGAGTGGTGATGGTGCATCCTCTCTGCGCCCCTTCGGTTAATAAATGCTGCCCTTTCGGTCCTGTCCGTTGTGGCATTTTGGAGTGGCGGCTGTCCGTGGCAAGGGGTTGTTCCCGTGTTCCGCTTGGGGAAGTACGGAGCAGGACGATTGAGCCGTTAGTTAGGTGAATATTCGCGTGATTACATTTATTCTGTCTTGTGCAGAGTCAGTAGAATGGTATGGAGAAACCGGTGTTTAACGGGATTGTCCTTGGTGTGACATATCCTGTTGTCTACAAAAATAGAGATAAAATTGATAAAAAGAGAGTATATACGTCTTTTTTCGAGAACTTTCTGTTTCTGTGCTTTGGGCTGCGCCCTTTGCCGGTATCTTCCGCGGGCCGGCATTGTGGCGCGGGCGGGACAGGCGGAAGAGGGGAAGGGCTGCTGAAGGCTGAAGAAAGAGGTCGGAAAACACTCAGTACTTTAGAAAAAACTGTCAGTACTTTAGAAAATTCTTTCCTTACTTTTGTTTTTCCTAAAGTACTGAGTGTTTTCCGGCTTCCTTCAGCATCGTGTTTTTTCGCGTGGAAGTTATCCCGTGGTGCCTGTTGCGTGGAAAAGAAAACACCGGACAGCGTCGTCCAGAAATGACGGTGCTGTCCGGTGTCCGGGTTGGTTTTGTCTGCCGGAAACGTCCGGCTAATCTGTGGTTAATATCCTCCGCCCAGTGCGTGGTAGAGCGAAATGACGCCCTGAATTTCGTCGAAGCGGTCGGTGGCCTCGGTGAGTTCGGCTTGCAGCAGGTCCCGGCGGGCAGTAATCACTTCCAGATAGTTCTGTGAGGAATGCTGCATCAGCAGTTCAGAGCTGCGCAGTGCGGAGCGCAACATCTGCGTTTGCTGTGCGTCAAGCCGGATGCGTCCGCGTGCCGTCTGCCAGCGCATCAGTGCATCGTTGACCTCGGCACCGGCGTCCAGCAGACTCTGGCGGAAGGTGAGCAGCGCTTCCTCCTGTTGTGCCTTGGCTACCTTGAGGTTGGCAATGTTGCGTCCTTGCTGGAAAAGCGGTTGCACCAGGGAGCCTACCGCCTGAAGCAGCCAGGTGGCCGGATTGGTGACGGCCATTCCGCTGCCGTTGGTCCATCCGGCCGAACCGCTGAGGGTCAGTGACGGATAGAATGCCGCGCGGGCGGCGTTGGTGGCATAATAGGCTTCGGCCAGCTGGGCTTCGCTCTGGCGCACATCGGGACGCCGGGCCAGCAACTGGAGCGGCACGCCGGTGCACAGGGTGTCGGGGAAGCGCTGTTCGTCAATCGACGAGCGTTCCAGCCGCTGGGGCACCTGTCCGAGCAGCGTCGACAGAGAGTTCTCCATTTCGTTCACCTGTCTTTCCAGCGAAAGCAGTGAAGCGTCGACGGCGAGCTTCTGCGCTTCGGTTTGTGCCACGGCCAGTTCCGTTGTGGTGCCGGCCCGCTTGAGCGCCTTCATCGTGCGCAGATGTTCGGCCCAGGTGGCGGCTGTGCGGCGGGTGATGTCCACCTGTTTGTCCAGCATCAGCAGTGAGTAGTAACTGTTGGCAATGGTGGCGATGAGCTGCGTCTGCACGGCCTGTTCGTAGGCCTGCTGCTGCTCCAGCACGCTTTTTGCTCCCCGGTGGGCGTTGAGCTGTTTGCCGAAAATGTCAATTTCCCAGTCGGCACTGGCCGCGAGCTTGAAGGCTTTGGCGGCCTTTGAGCCGTCCGAACTGGTGAGCGTGCCTTGTGCCGACGCGTCTGCGGTGGGCAGATAGCCCAGCCGGGCATTCATCAGCAGGGCCTCGGCTTCCTTCACGCGCAAGCGGGCCACGTTGAGGTCGGTATTCTGCTGCAGGCCGGTTTCGATGTACTGCTGCAGCCATGGGTCAGTAAAAAGTTGTTTCCATGAAAGTGTGGCCAGCGAAGCCGTATCGTCAATGGCGATGGGACGGCGGAACAGGCTGTCGGAAACTGTAACGCTTGCCGGTCGCTCATAAGGACGGTAGATATGGCATCCGCTCAGCGTGGCTGCGGCGAGCAAGCACGAAAAAACTATTTTTTTTGTCATGTCAGTTAATCCTTTTGAGTGGGTTCTTCGGTTTGCGGTAATCGGCGGGCAGGCATCAGTTTCTCCTGCAGATACTGGAACGCGGTGAAGAGTGGCGGCACGATGAAGAGCAGCGCAATGGTACCGATAAGCATACCGCCCACCGTACCCACACCGATGGAAATATTACCGTTGGCTCCAACGCCGGTGGAGAACATCATCGGGAGCATACCGAAAATCATGGTGAGCGACGTCATCAGGATGGGGCGTAAGCGCACCTTGGCCGAGGAGATGGCTGCCTGCATGATGCTCATGCCCTGGCGGCGGCGTTCCGAAGCATATTCCGTAAGCAGGATGGCCGTTTTCGACAGCAGACCGATGAGCATGATAAGACCCGTCTGCAGGTAAATGTTGTTCTCCAGTCCGAACATCTTGGCGAAAAGGAAGCTGCCGGCCAATCCGAAGGGAACGGACAGGATGACGGCAAGCGGAATGAAGATGCTTTCATACAGTGCGCAGAGTATCAGGTAAATGAAGACGACGCAGATGACAAATACCAGCGTGGTGGTATTGCCGGTGTTCGACTCCTCGCGCGACATACCGCCAAACTCATAGCTGTATCCGGTGGGCAGCACTTCGGCAGCTACCTCGCGGATGGCCTGAATGGCCTGTCCGGAACTGTAGCCGGTGGCAGGTGCGCCGGTAATGGTGATGGCCGAGAAGAGGTTGAAGCGGTTCAGAATTTCCGAGCCGTACACACGCTTCAGGCGTAAATACTGGCTGATGGGGCTCATTTCGCCGCTGCTGTTGCGCACGTACATGCTGTTGAGCGACTTCGTGTCGACGCGTGCTTCGGGCGGTGCCTGCATCATGACGCGGTAGAGCTTGGAGAAACGTATCAGGTTGGATACGTAGTTACCGCCGATATAGCCTGACAGGGTGCTGAGCACGTCGGAGGGAGAAACGCCGTTGCGCTTGCAGGTTGCGGCGTCAACCTCCACCAGATATTGAGGGAACTTGGTATCAAACGAGGTGGTGGCGCGGCCGATTTCAGGACGCTGGTTCAATTTTTCCAGCATTTGCCGTGTATATTTCAGAAGGTCTTCAGTCGTTCCGCCCTTCTGGTCCTCCACATACAGTTCGAAACCGCTGTTGGCACCGTAACCGGGAATCATCGGACGGGTGAACGGAACGATTTCAGCACTGGAGATATGGGCCGTACGCCGGCGTACCTCGTCCATCACGTGGTCAACATCGTCTTCCGGTCCCGTACGTTCGCTCCAGTCCTTGAGGCGGAGTGTGAACATACCGTTGCAGGCTCCCTGTCCGCTCAACTGTGAGTTACCTGCCACCATGGAATAGTGTTCCAACTGCGGAAGCGTGCGCAGGCATTCTTCAATTTGGTCGAGAATGGCTTTTGTTTCCTGCACACTGTTACCCGGCGAAGTGCGCACATCCACGAATACCGTTCCCATGTCCTCCTTTGGCACAAGTCCGGTCTTGGTTACTTTCATCAGATAGGCGAACCCGAAGCAGGCTGCTATCAGCAACAGCACGGCCAGCCACCGGCGGCGCAGCATGAAGAGAACGCCATATTTATATTTCGAAACCACCTGATGGAAAGCCGTGTCGAACGCAACGTGGAAGCGGGAGGAGAAGCTCAACTTCTTTCCCTCTTCTGCCGTCTGGTGCGGCGTCATAATCAGCGCGCAGAGCGCCGGACTCAGCGTCAGTGCGTTGACCAGCGAGATGCCCACGGCGGCAGCCATGGTCAAGCCGAACTGTGTGTAGAAGGTACCCGTTGTTCCGCCGATGAAACTTACGGGGATAAACACGGCCATGAAGACAAACGTAGTCGTCACCAAAGCTGAAGTGATGCCGTCCATCGCCTTTACCGTGGCCAGATAAGAGGAGCGGTAGCCTTCGTCAAATTTCGCCTGTACCGCTTCCACCACCACAATGGCGTCGTCCACCACCGTACCGATTACCAGCACGAGCGCAAACAGGGTAAGCATGTTCAGACTGAATCCCACTATATAAAGGAAGGCAAAGGTTCCTATCAGCGAAACGACAATGGAAATGGCGGGAATCAGGGTGGAACGCATGCTCTGCAGGAAGATGTAAACCACCAGCACCACCAGGATGATGGCTTCAATCAGCGTTTTGACCACGCTTTTGATAGAGGCATCGAGGAAGTCTTTCGTACTCATCAGGTCGATAATCTTGATGCCCTGCGGGAGTGTTTCCGACATTTCAGCCACCGCTTTGTCAATCGCTTCGATGATTTCGTTGGCATTGGAACCCGATGTTTGCGAAATCATGATATTACAGCCGGGATGTCCGTCCGTTTCACCAATGTAGCCGTAGTTCTGTGCTCCGAGTTCAATGGTTGCCACATCGCCCAGCCGGAGCATTTCTCCATTGGGCAGCGCTTTGATTACCATATTCTCGAAATCCGTTTCCATTTCATAACGGCCGCGGTATTTGAGGATGTATTGGAACGTATTGTCCGATTCTGCGCCCAGAGTTCCTGTAGGCGACTCGATGTTCTGTTCGTCGAGCACGCTGCGCACGTCGGAAGGCATGAGCCCGTATTGCTGCATCTTGGCCGGGTCAAGCCAGATGCGCAGTGCATAGTCGTAGCCGAAAACGTTCACTTCGCCCACACCCGAAATACGGGAAAGGACGGGTTCGATGTGAATCTTACAATAGTTGTTGAGGAAGTCGCGGTCGAAAGAATCGTCGGGGCTGTAAACGGCGAGCTGCTTGATGGTACTCGTCTGGCGCTTGCGCACCGAAACACCGCTACGGGTTACCTCAGCCGGCAATACGCCCTGTGCCGTGGCCAGGCGGTTCTGTACGTTCACCGTGGCCATATCGGGGTCTGTCCCCTGACGGAAATAGACGGAAATACGTGCCGAACCCGTGTTGGAGGCGGTGGAGGTCATGTACATCATGTTTTCCACACCGTTGAGGGCTTCTTCCAGAGGCACGACAACACTCTTCTGCACCGTTTCCGCGTTGGCACCCGTATAGCTGGCGGATACACTCACCGTGGGCGGTGCGATGTCGGGAAATTGTTCTATGGGCAACTGCACCAGTCCTATCACGCCCAAAATCAAGATAACGACAGAAATGACACCTGCCAGAATGGGGCGTTCGATGAAAGTTCTGATTTTCATAAGGCAGGCTTACTTTTGAGTGGATGTTTTTGTGGAGGTCTTGGAAGCAGAGGATGTGTCGACGGCAATGCCCTCGCGCAGCAGACCGGCTCCTTCGGCAACGACGATATCGCCCACTGCCAGTCCGGAAGTAACGATGTATGTTTTTCCATCGTTGTATTTATACACCGTCAGGGGCGTCGATTTCGTTTTTCCGTCCACCACCTTCCATGCAAAGATTCGGTTCTGAAGTTCATAGGTAGCCGACTGTGGAATGGCGATGCAGTTCTTGTGCACTGTGGGTACGCTCACCGAGCCGCTGCCTCCGTTTCGCAACAGATGCCCGGCATTGGGGAAGACTGCACGCAGTCGGACAGAGCCGGTACTTTCATCTACAGTTCCGCTGATGGCATCGATGCGGCCTTTCTCCGTATATTCATTTCCGTTGTTCATGAACAGACTCACCGGAGGCATGCTGGCACAGGCTTTCTGCAACGAGCCGTGTTCCTGAATCAGGTCCAGAATCTGATTTTCAGCCATGGAGAAATAGGCATAAACCTCCGAATCATCCGAAACGGTAACCAGAGGTTCGGCTATGCTGCTGCTCACCAGTGCGCCGACCCGGTAGGGAATCATACTGGCCACACCGTCCACCGGGCTCTTCACCTCAGTGTAGGACAGGTTGTTGCGCGCGTTTGTCACCGCAGCCTTGGCTTGCGCTACAGCAGCTTCGGCTTCCAGTTGCTGGTTGCGGGCTGTCTGCAAGTCGAAGTCGGAAATGACCTGCTCGCGATAAAGTGCCTCCTTGCTTTCAGCCGTCAGTTTGGCTGTCCGCAATTGGGCTTCCGCACTTTTCACGTTGGCTAGTGCGGTTTCCAGCGCTGCGCGGTAGGGCACCTGGTCGATGACAAAGAGCACTTGTCCGCGGCGCACCTCGTCGCCTTCGTTGATGAGAATGTCGGTAATCGTTCCGCTTACCTGAGGACGCACCTCCACTGTCTGCCGGCCGCGCAGGGTCGTCGGATAGCGGGTCTGGAGCGTCTGGTCGGTTTTCTCTACAACGAAAATGGAGTACTTTTCGCCGGGCATGGCTTTCTTTTCCTCGGAGCATCCCGCCAGGAAGGGCAGGCAGCACAGTAAAAGATAACTTGCTTTTTTCATGTTCATTTTTCCTTATTTATTTTGATAGTTTTATTCTTTTTTGAAAAGCGCAAAATTCCATATACAAAAATACGAATAAAACGCCAAACGGCAAGTCGTGAAACGGATGCCCGCCCGTATGTAGTGAAGAACTGCCCGAATGTAGTGACGAACGGCAGGCGGTTGCCGTCGCACGGTTCGGAGATTTGTTGTACTTTTGCAAAGGAATCGAGCAACTTTACGCACATGAAAAACAACCGTATCGCCTTATACATCGACCTTCTCTTCTGTCTTGTGTTTATGCCGCTGGTCATCATGCTCTTGCCCGTAGACCGCTGGCTGGTCGACAACGCCCCTTTCCTCTTCACGCTCATTCTTTATGTGTATGCCCTTTATTTCGTGTACCGGCGGGCACATCTCACCAAGCTCTGTCTGCAGAAACGTTATCTTCCGGCATTGCTCATCCTGCTTGTCCTGTTTACCGTGACCTATCTGTTTACCTATTTTCCCCTGCCCGATGGCTTCCCGGGTGCCGATGAACACCGGACCGCCGCCTGGCTCAACAACCGCCGCCGCACCATCTGGTTTTTCTTTCTTATGGTGACGGGTTTCTCTCTGGCTATCGAACTCACCTTCGAGCTGTTCCGCCAGAAGCTCTCGGTGCAGGAAATGAAAGCCGAGAAGGACAAGGCCGAACTGGCGCTTTACAAGGCGCAAATCAATCCGCACTTCCTTTTCAATACGCTCAATGCCCTCTATGCTCTTGTGCTTTCCGGTTCGGAAAAGACGGAATCTGCCTTCGTCAAGTTTTCCAACATCCTGCGCTACATGTATACGCAGATTCACACCGAAACCATTCCCGTGGGGCTGGAAATCGAATACATCCGGCAGTATGTCGAACTGCAGCAGTTACGGCTCAACCGTCATACCCAGGTGCATTTCCTGGCTGAGGCTGATGATGAACAGACGCCTGTGCCGCCCATGATTCTCATTACCTTTGTTGAAAATGCTTTCAAGTATGGTATCTCTTCCGAGGTGGACTGCACCATTTCCATCCGTATCCGCATCAATGGGGGCGAACTTGATTTCCAGACGGAAAACAGCATCCTGCGTACTCCCCGCGGCGACCATCCGCCCGTAGGTATCGCCAATTGCCGCAAGCGGCTCTCACTTCTTTACCCCGGCCGGTTCCATCTCAGCAACGGCGCCGAAGGAAATATTTACAAGACTCATCTTACCATCCGACTCAAATGAGAAACATCACCTGCATTGCCATCGACGACGAGCCGATGGCGCTCCTTGTCATTGAACAGTTTTGCCGTCGGCGCGGCGGCATGGAATTGCTTACGTTCAGCGAACCGCATCTGGGGATTGAGGAAATCGGCCGCCTGCGGCCCGACCTCGTTTTTCTTGACATAGAGATGAACGGTGTCAGCGGACTGGACATTGCTGCGCAGTTGCCCCGCGACTGCTGCCTTATCTTCACCACGGGCCATGCCCGTTATGCGCTCGACGGCTTCAATCTTGACGCCGTAGACTTCCTTCACAAGCCGTTTGCCTATGAACGTTTTGAAATGGCGGTCGACAAGGCGTTGCGACGCATTGCCCAACTCCGGCCCGCGGCCGAGGAAAATCTGGTGGTGAAGCAGGAATACAAGAGTGTCAGCATTCCGTTGGACCAGATTCTCTATATTGAAGCGCTGGGCAACTATTGCAAGATATTCTGTACCGACGGCCACTGCATACTCTCGCATGCCGGTCTCAAGTCGCTCCAGTCGATGCTGCCGGCCGGCCGTTTCCTGCGCATCCATCGTTCGTATGTTGTGGCACTTGACAAGGTGGCCGGATTCAACCGTACCAGCGTCACGTTCAAGCACAGCGACGTGTCGCTGCCCGTGGGCGACAGCTACGGCCCCCAACTGCTGGCTGCGCTGCATGCTTGAGGCAATATGTTATGGCGGTTAGGATAAAATAAGCAAGCCACTTTACCGGTATCCGGAAGAGTAAATGTGGTCATTTCTTCCGCTTCGTCTCATTATAGGGAAGAGGATAAGAATCATAAGAGGCACAGTCGGGAGTACTTCTGCTGTTTTGTTTGTAAATGATTATTTTAGCTGCTTACACCGGTCCGGATTTTGAATGAAGTGCTCCGCTACGTTAATTGGAACAATCAGCAACGAAACCGCAGGGATTCCCATTTCAGACAATGGGAGCCCTGCGGTTTTACAAAAAATGAACAAGAAAATTTTGCACTACTCGGATGCAAAGGAAATGTATTTATGACGGTTTTCCAATGTAGTTTGGTATGAAGTGGAAAAAGAACGGTGCGAAACGGATAAGTGGCACGCTGAACGCCAACAGACGGGGGAATCTTGCCTGGCCATGCGGACTTGTCACTTCAAGAACTGATTGATTGTTTGCTTCCGGCAAACTTCTTTATAGAGGCATCATCCAAGTGTTCTCAGCCGGGGGAAATTTTCTGTAACGTGAGTTCGGTATAACTGCAACAAAGAGACACGCCACACTGACTTCTTCACCGCAAAAACAGTCAGTACTTTCGTAAAAACTAAAGTACTGACAGAAAATTCTATCAGTACTTTAGGATTTTCTGTCAGTAGGATTGTGAAACCGTGATGCGGCAATAGCATACAATGACCCTTGCCCAGGGATAAATAATTATACCGAACTCACGTTTCTGTACCTATAATTGTTTGTGTTCTGCCTGCCTCCGGACACATTATGACGCACGGTATTGCGACGGTGACATGCCGGCAATGCGCTTGAAATATTTTCCGAAAAAAGTTTGAGTTGGAAACTGTAATTTGTAAGCAATCTCCTGTATACTGAGTTTGGAGTGTTTCAGTAAAGTCTTGGCTTCCAGGATAACGGCGTCCTCTATCCATTCGATAGCCGTTTTTCCGCTGTATTCTTTGATTCTGCCGGACAAATAGTTGGGCGTCAGATTGAGCCGGTCTGCATAAAATGATAGGGAACGCTCCGTGCCGTGATACCGGTTAACCTCCTTGATGAATTCCTCAAAAACAATTTCACACCGTTCGGGAATTCGTGCGTGACCGCTTGCCTTCTCTTGTTCCAGTCTTCGTTTCAGTATTCCGAATATCATGTGGAGGAAAGATGTCACGATGCCTTCTGCGATGTTGTCCTTTCCGCTGTCGTCTGATTGCAGAACTGCTTTCAACAAATGGTAGTATTTTTCCAGTATGTGTATATCGGAATATTCTATTTCAAATACGGGCATTGACCTCACAGCCATGTACAACTCCATCAGGTCCTTCGTTTTGAAATGTATGCGTTGAATAAAATCGGAGGAAATGATAAAAGGGTAGAAAGTGGAGTTTTCGCTTGCACTGATTTGGATTATATTCTCCGGCAGGTTTAGTGCCAATGTACCACTTCTCATGGTATATTTTTTCAGGTTGACCTGTAACTCAGCTTCTCCGTTAACGCAGAAAATTACGGCAAAGGCATCCATGCGGCTTGGGTCTTGGAAGAGAGGCTGTTCCAGCCGTAAGTTTCCCGAGAGCAGGAGATCTGTGTCTAATTGGCTCAAGTCGCCCCATCCATTTAATTCCTGTACTGAGACAGATTCTATCTTTTCCATAGCTTTTATGTGTTGATTATATACTTTCGGGGACAAATATAAAGTATAAAAAACTGTTTCACAAATTTTGCCGTCAAACAGAACAAATCAGGCATGCGAATGACCTTTATCCGCTGTCAAAATACTCCGACATTTGCAACCGGAAAAATAAAATACCCAATTGAGCTATGAATACAAAGTATTTAGTTGTACTGATTGTTCCGTTTCTCCTCGTTGGATGTCGGAGCAATGAAAAGGCCGACCGCGCCGGGCGGGCCACTCATGTGGAAGTAATGGAAATCGGTAATATGTCAACGTCCGCAAACCGGCGTTTCTCCGGTACCGTTGAGGAAGAAGACGGAGCCGCATTGAGTTTTTCCGTACCAGGTACGGTGCAGCACATTTATGTGCACACCGGGCAAACCGTCAGCAAAGGACAGTTGATTGCTACCGTCGATCCGACATTGTTGCAAAGTAGTTATAATGCAGCAAAGGCTACTCTTGACCAGGCACGGGATGCTTATGAGCGATTGAAAGTGCTCTATGAAAAGAAGAGTTTGCCTGAGATTAAATGGATAGAAATGCAGAGTAAACTGGAGCAGGCGCAATCGATGGAGAAAATGGCACGGAAAAATTTGAATGACTGCCGGCTGACAGCTCCTTTTGGTGGAGTGGTGGCTGAAAAATGTGCGGAAGCAGGTCAGAATATTCTGCCTGGCATTCCTGTTATAAAACTGATGTCTGTCAGTCAGGTCAAGGTAAAAGTTCCCGTACCCGAAGCAGACATTTCCCATATAGAAAAGGGCAGTCGTGCCTGGGTGCGGATTCCTGCCGCTGGTGATGCTTGTATAGAAGGAAAGGTGGTGGAAAAGGGTGTCGTGGCTTATCCGTTGTCACGTTCCTACGAAGTAAAAATAGCGATAGACAACAAGGACCGTTCCTTTTTTCCCGGAATGGTGACGGAAGTTTACATTGACGACAGCAGTCGGCGGAGTGCGGTGGTTATTCCGGCGCATATAGTCCAAACCGACGAAAGCAACCGCCATTTTGTATGGCTCTACCAAAAGGGAAAAGCCTTCCGACGGGTAGTGGAATGTGGTGAATTTACCGCACAAGGAGTTATCATAGAGTCGGGACTCGCTCCGGGTGAACAGGTCATTATTTCCGGACAACATAAGGTTTGTGAAGGCTGTCCCGTTACACTTCACCCCTAGGAGAAAGAAAAGTAGATAACGTTTATTACATGCAGAAAACATGAGTCAGAAAAAACGTAACGCCGTAGAATGGGCCATGCACTATCGTCAGATTGTCATCCTGGCCGTGTGCTGTCTGGTAGCTTTCGGTATTTACAGCTTACCGCAAATGCGGAAAAATGAATTTCCCGACTTTACCGTTCGTCAAGGATTGGTGGTAGCTGTTGCGCCAGGCAACACTTCAGAGGAGATGATTCAACGTGTCACCCGGCCGTTGGAAAACTATATTTTCAGTTATAAGGAGGTGAAAAAGGAAAAGACCTTTTCCACTAATCGCGACGGTATCGTTTACATCCAGGTGGAACTTAACGATGATGTCAATAACAAGGATGAGTTCTGGAGCAAATTTAAACACGGCATCGCCGACTTTTAGACTCAGCTGCCGGCCAATGTGCTTGCGGTGCAAGTGCTCGATGATTTCGGTGACACCTCGGCGCTATTGGTTACGATGGAAAGCGAGGACAAGACTTACCGTGAGTTGAAAGAGTATATGGACAACCTGCAGGACCGTTTGCGTACGGTTCAGAGTGTTGGGCGCATGAGCGTATCGGGTATGCGGAAAGAGCAGATTAGTGTTACGCTTGATCCTTTCCGTCTGTCAAAATACGGACTGAATGAGCAACTGCTTGCGACACGTCTCTTTGCCAAAGGATTCCACAGTACGGGCGGGCGTCTCAAGACAGAAGCCTATACACAGCCGATTTATATCGCCGAATCGCTTAATACGGTTTATGATATACAGGAGATGATTGTCTATACAGACCCGTCGGGCAACTACGTACGTTTGAAGGATATAGCCCGGGTGGAAAGGGAATACGCGCCGGCCGAAAGCTATATCACCAACAACGGAAAGAAATGCCTCCTGCTCAGCATTGAAATGAAGAAAGGACAGAATATTGTCGAGATGGGCAAGGAGGTTAACCGGATACTTGAAGATTTTGAACAAAAACTTCCAGCCGATGTAAAGATATTCCGTATTACCGACCAAAGTGTGGTGGTCAATGACAGTGTAACCAATTTCCTGCACGAGTTGCTCATTGCCATTGCCGCAGTGATAGTCGTGGTTATGTTGTTGCTGCCGGTCAGAGTAGCCTTGGTGGCGGCATCAACCATACCCATTACGATATTTATTTCGTTAGGTCTCTTCCATGCCTTCGGGATAGAACTGAATACCGTAACGTTGGCCGCACTGATTGTGACGTTGGGTATGATTGTGGACAATTCCATTGTCATTATCGACAATTATCTGGAGAAAATAGCCGAGGGGCAATCGCGTTGGCACGCGTCCATTGAGAGTACGACACACTTTTTCAAATCTATTTTCTCGGCCACATTAGCTATCAGTATCACTTTCTTCCCGTTTCTCATCATCACAGAAGGGCTGGTACACGACTTCCTGTTGAGCTTCCCCTGGGCAATAACTCTGATACTTGGCATTTCCTTACTCGTAGCCGTATTGCTGGTACCGTTCATGCAGTTTTATTTTATTCGGAAACCCATAAAAGAGAGACAAGGTACTGACAAAAAATTTTCTTTTCTTGACCTGTTGCAGTCTTTCTACGACAGAATACTTGGATTATGTTTCCGTTTTCCGAAAACTGTTACGGGAATAGGGGTAGCAGCCATTGCCTGTGGAGCCGTCATGCTGGCACGTCATCCGCAAACCATGCTGCCTACAGCCGACCGTAATCAGTTTGCCGTGGAGATCTATTTGCCTACAGGCAGTTCGCTGGAAGCGACCGCACAAATCGCCGACAGTTTGGAACATCTCATACGGCAGGACCCTCGAATTGTATCGGTCACTTCTTTTAAGGGCTGTAATTCTCCACGTTTCCATGCCTCTTATGCGCCTCAGATACCAGGTAGCAACTTTGCCCAATTTATTGTCAATACCAAAGGGATTAAGGAAACCGTAGAAGTTCTGGATGAATTGGTACCCAAGTATACTCATTATTTTCCAGGTGCTACCATAAAGTTCAAACAATTGATTTACAGTTTGGCCAATTATCCAGTGGAAGTCCGGCTGTATGGGGAAAATCCTGATAGCCTGAAGGCGAATGCCATGAAAGTTGAGGCCATGATGCGTAGAATGCCGGAAATACAGCATGTGCGTACGGACAGGAACGAACCGTTAGCTGCTGCTGAAGTCAGATAAAGGAAGATGAGGCCAGCCGTTTGGGTGTCAGTAACCTTTCTCTGGAGAGCATTTTGGCTTTGCGTTATGGAAAGGGACTGCCACTGACAAGTTTGTGGGAAGACGACTATGACCTACCGGTTGTCGTTAAAAGTACCCGTAGTGAAAGCGGAACGCCGGAAGACTTGATGAACGAGCAGATACCCGTTTACGGTGGAATGAGTTATGTACCGCTTCGGCAGATTGCAGAGGTGAAGCCTGTCTGGAAGGACGGGCAGACGGTACGCCGCAATGGAATACACATCATTACCATACAAGGTGAGCCCAAGCGTGGGTTGAACACGTTGGAAGTCAATGCCCGCGTAAATGAGAATATCCGTCAACTGCATCTTTCGCCTGATGTGTCAGTGGTTTATGGCGGAGAACTGGAAGAGAATACAGAAAACATGCCCAAAAGTCTGACAGGACTGCAGATTGCCGCTGTCATGATTTTCTTCATCCTGTTGGCACATTTCCGCCGCATCAATCTCGCACTTCTTGTGTTTGTCAGCATGGGACTTTGTGTGTTTGGCACAGCCATAGGTTTGCGTGTCATGCATCTGGACTATGGCGTTACCTGCGTTTTGGGTATTACCAGTCTGATGGGCATCATTGTTCGTAACGGCATCATCATGGTGGATTATGCTGAGGAGTTGCGCGAAACGGAGAAATTGAATGTTAAGGAGGCCATCTACCATTCTGCCTCACGCCGTATGCGACCGATTTTTCTGACTTCTGCGGCAGCATCAATGGGAGTCGTTCCGATGATTTTGGGAGGCAGCGGGTTGTTAATGCCGATGGGAACAGTCATCTTTTTCGGTACGCTGATTACCATGATTTTCCTGTTGACGGTACTTCCGGTGGGCTATTGGATGATATTCCGTGGTTCTACGCCGAAGCGTCGCATTGCCGAACAACTCGAAATGCAATAAAAACAAGTCTCACTTCTTAATTTCAAAATAATGAATCTCAGATTATTTTTCACGTGTAGTTTGTTGGCCGTCTCAGCCATCACTTCATGTGCGCAAGGGATACGGATGCTCACATTAGAGGAATGCAAGGAAATGGCGCGGAAATACAATACGGATATCCGAACTGGAAAAATTGATATCGACGCCGCGCGGCAAACACAGAAGGAAGCCTACACCAAGTATTTCCCGACAGTCAGTGCCGACGGTGCTACATTCAGAGCCGATGACGAGCTGATAAAAGGGACTGTACCTCCATTGCCACCTTTGGGTATAACCTCACCTCTTGAGGTAGGTACTATGGAAAAAGGAAATCTGTTCTCCGTATCTGTGGTACAGCCAATATTTGCCGGCGGACAGATTGTACATTCCAACCGACTGGCCAAGACTGCGGTAGAAGCCTCACGCTTGCAACTGGAAATGACCACGGACCGTGTGGAATTGGAAACCGAAACGCTTTATTGGAAAATAGTTTCGTTGAAGGAAGCGGAGAAAACGCTCAATGTGTTGGACTCTCTGCTTAGCTCCCTGCATAAGGATGTGAGCCTGGCCGTGGAAACCGGTATCACCACACGCAATGACTTACTTACGGTGCAACTGAAACAAAATGAGTTGAACAGTAATCGTTTACAAGTCGAAAACGGAAAGGTCCTCTCGCGCATGGCATTGTGCCAGTACATAGGCATTCCTCTGGATTCGGCAGCCTTCATCGATGTAGCGGATTTGGTGTTCGAAATCCGGAATCCTCTCGGTTGCAAAGCCGATCATGGGCATGCACTCTATTCTCTTCCCGGTTACAGGCTGTTAGAGAAAAATGTGGAAGTACATCAGTTGAAACGGAAAATCAGTCTGGGACAAATGCTTCCCACGGTCGGTTTGGGAGCTTCCTATACTTATGAGGATCTCATGTTTGAGAAAAGCCGCAACCATTTGGCTCTGATGGCAACCGTTCGAATTCCTCTGTCTGACTGGTGGGGTGGTTCACACAAAATCAAGCGGTCGCGTCTGGAGGAAAGTAAGGCTGTTCTTCAGCGGCAGGGTGGAAGCGAGAAATTGCAGTTAAAAATGCAGCAGAGCTGGAATTTGCTGACGGAATCCTATGAGCAAATCACATTGGCTGAGGCGGCAGTGGATGAAGCGGAAGAAAATTTGCGTATTCAGACGGATAATTATAAAAACGGTATTACAACACTTTCTGAATTGCTTGACGCGCAGGGCCTTTATCAGAAAAGTCGCAACCGTTATGCTGATGCCTGCATTGACTATCAGATGAAGACCACTCAATATTTGCAGGATACCGGTCAGTGAATCGGCTTCTTTCTGCCGGTTGCAGAGCGGATGTGCGCCAGAACTATGTCTCACGGAATGGGCCGGCCTTATGAGCGGCCGGCGGAGCATCTGCAGTTCAGGGTGAAGATGTAAGAATTTTGCAGAGGGACTATTTGATACGGGGTAGACCGGAGAATCCGGCATTCAGTGTGGCAGGAATATCTGCTGGAGGCTTTGCTGTTACAAAGCCGTTTTTCAGGTGGAGAGCCAGGGCCTGTGTTTCTGTTTTATCGCAATCGGGCGACGGCGGCCACTCCCTCAATGTCGGGTTCGAAGTCCTGCAGTTCGTCGGCGGTCACCGGATGGCGTTGCAGCAGGAAGCGTGTCATTTGTCCGCGGCACATCTTCGTATAGATGACGACGGTGCGCCATCGTCCTTCCTGCATGACCTTGAATTCGGGCGTAATCACCTGCACTTCCCGGCATACGCGGCGCCAGTCGAAGAGGCGTTTCATTTCGGCACTGGCCAGATTGACCAGGATGCCGTCGTCGGCCTTGACGGCGCGGATGAGGTGGTCGGTGAGCAGGGGCTGCCAGTAGTCGAAGCGTGTGGGGCCGTCTTCGTCGGGCAGGCGTACGTTGCCCTCCAGCCGGTAAGGGCGGATGGCGTCGAAGGGGCGTAGCAGTCCGTAGAGGAAGGAGGTGATGAAAAGATGCTGCTGGGCGTATTCCAGGTCGGTCCGCACCAGGCGCTCGGGCGCTATCTGTCGGAACACGATGCCGGTGTAGGCGGCAAGGGCCGGCAGTTCGGGCGTGCCGGCATCAAAAAAGTGGCTGTAGCGCAGTGCGTTTTCTGCGGCGATTTTGGCATTGACATGGAGCGTGACCTGCAAGTCTGCTGGCGAAAGGGCGGCCAGCAGGCGCACGGCAGCCTCCGCCTCGCCGGCGAAGGCCGGTGTGGTGGTGAAGGGGATGTCGGCATCGACGGCTCCCATGGTTTTGGCGCAGGATATGAGTATTTGCATATTGGCAGTGCGTTGGGGGAGAAACCGGGCGTCGGGACGCGTCAGCCCTTGCGTTCCAGTTCCTGGAGTTCTTCCATTTTCTTGCTGGCCAGAAACTCGTAGACGTCGCAGAGATGTTCGCGCACGCGTCCGTGGCCGAATTCGTAGACCTTGCTGGCCAGTCCGTCGAGGAAGTCGCGGTCGTGGCTGACGCAGATGAGCGTACCGTCGAAGTCGAGCAGTGCCTGCTTGAGGATGTCCTTGGTCTTGAGGTCAAGGTGGTTGGTCGGCTCGTCGAGGATGAGGAGATTGACGGGTTCCAACAGCAGCTTCATCAGCGCCAGGCGGGTGCGCTCGCCGCCGGAGAGCACTTTCACCTTCTTCGTGCTGGCTTCGCCGCCGAACATGAAGGCGCCGAGCAGGTCGCGTATCTTGTTCCGGATTTCCCCCTTGGCCACGTCGTCGATGGTTTGGAACACCGTGAGATTCTCGTCGAGCAGCGAGGCCTGGTTTTGTGCGAAGTAGCCTATCTGTACGTTGTGTCCCAGCTGCAATTGTCCTTCGTGTTCCAGTTGTCCCATGATGCACTTTACCAGGGTGGATTTTCCCTCGCCGTTGCGGCCCACGAAGGCCACTTTGTCGCCCCGCTCGATGGTGAGGTTGACGCCAGAGAAAATACGCTTTTCGCCGAAGGCCTTGCCTACGCCGTCCATGATGACGGGGTACTGTCCCGAGCGCGGGGAGGGCGGGAACTTCAGGCGCAGTGCCGATGTGTCCTCCTCGTCCACTTCCACCAGTTCAAGCTTTTCGAGCATTTTCACGCGGCTCTGCACCTGGAACGTCTTGGAATACGTGCCCTTGAACCGCTCGATGAAGTCCTTGGTCTCCTGAATCATCTTTTGCTGCTCCTCCCATTGCTTCAGTTGCTGCTCGCGGCGTTCGGCCCGCAGTTGGAGATATTGGCTGTAGGGCACCTTGTAGTCGTAGATGCGGCCCATCGTCACCTCAATGGTGCGCGTGGTGATGTTGTCCACGAACTTGCGGTCGTGGCTGATGACGACGACCGCCTTTCCGTTGCTGATAAGAAAGTCCTCCAGCCATCCGATGGATTCGATGTCAAGATGGTTGGTCGGCTCGTCGAGCAGGAGCACATCGGGTTTGCGGAGCAGCATCTTCGCCAGTTCGATGCGCATGCGCCATCCGCCGGAAAATTCGCTGGTCTGCCGGTCGAAGTCTTTGCGCTCGAATCCGAGGCCGAGGAGTGTTTTCTCTACATCTTCCTCAAAGTGCGTCATGTCGATGGCATAGAACTTTTCGCTTTTTGTTGCCACCTCTTCAATCAGCGCCATGTATTCGTCGCTTTCGTAGTCGGTGCGTTCGGCCAGCTGGCGGTTGAGCGCTTCGATTTCGGCTTCCATCTCGTGCAGGTGGGCAAAGGCTTGTGACGTTTCTTCGAAAACGGTGCGTCCGTCCTCAGTCATGAGGTGCTGGGGTAGGTAGGCAATGACCGTGTCCTTGGGGGCCGATACCGTGCCGCGGGTGGGCTGGCGCACACCGGCCAGGATTTTCAGCAGGGTGCTTTTGCCTGCACCGTTCTTGCCCATGAGGGCGATGCGGTCTTTTTCGTTGATGACAAAGGAAATGTCACTGAAGAGGGTGGTGCCGCCGAATTCAACGGCAAGTCCGTCAACTGATACCATAAGAATAAGAGGGGTTTGTTGGATTTTTGCCTGCAAATTTACGGATTTCCCCTCAGATTGCAAAACGGGGGCGGCGGCCACCCTGTCGTCCTTTGTGAAAAAACGGGGCCGCCGCTTTCCCCGGGCAGAGTCCTTGGGAAAGCGGCGGCCGATGCGCCTTAGCCGGAAAGGGTGTACCGTTGTTTGGGCGTCCTTCTCCTTTTGGGGCTATTCTGCTTTTCTCATTTTGTCCTATTGGAAGATGTGCGGGCCGTAGCTCCACCCCATCATCTGGTAGAAGGCCGGTTCACCCTGCATGCGCTTGACAAAATCGGAATAGTTGCGCTGTGCCTGTGGGGTCCAGCCGGCCTCGGCCACGGCCGCCAGGCGCGGGAGCATCAGGTATTGCAGGCAGTCGGCGGTTTCCACCCATTCACTCCAGAAGTTGGCCTGCACGCCCAGATAGCGTGGCTGCAAGGCTTCCTGCACGCCGGCTGCGGGGACGTAGGCATAGACGGCTTCTACCGTTTCGCTGCCGTTCCCCTGTGTCCGGGGTTCAAAGGGGCCTTTGGCCTGCCGGCGGTTGATGTAATAAGGAATCTGCGGGGAGAGAATGGTGTTCATGCCGGCTTCGGCGGCCTGCCGGGCTGCGCGGTCGGCACCCACCCAGGCCATGATGGTGATATCCTTTCCCAGACCGGCCGTGTTGCCGTGGAGCACCTCGTTCCAGAATACCAGCTGGCGCTGCTCGCCGGCCGGTTTGCTGGCAATGTGCGCCTGGAGGTCTTCGTAAAAGTTGAGTTGCAGGTCGCGGTAGTTTTTCGACCCGATTTTTTTCAGCAGCGCCTGGCATTCGGCATTCTTCTCCCATTTGACGGTGGGGCATTCGTCGCCGCCCAGATGGATGTAACGGAAGGGGAAGATGGTGATGAGTTCGTCGATGATGTTGCGGGCCAGCCGGCGTGCCTCCGGCTTGGCTACGTTGATGACGTCGGTCGACACTCCCTGCGAGAGCCACACCTCGTGCGGCTGGTCCGGGTCGCAGGCCAGCCATTCGGGATAGGCGGCTACGGCCGCCTGCGAATGTCCCGGAATGTCGATTTCGGGAATGATTTCGATGAAGCGTTCGCGGGCGTATCTGACGATTTCACGGGCCTGCTCCTGGGTGTAGTATCCGCCGTAGCGCAGTCCGTCTGTTTTCACGTTGCCCCAGGCCAGGCGTTTGCTGTTTCGCCAGGCGCCGACCGAGGTCAGTTTGGGTGCCGACTTGATTTCCAACCGCCAGCCCTGGTCTTCGGTGAGGTGCCAGTGGAAGCGGTTCATCTTGTAGGTGGCCATCATGTCGAGCACCGCTTTGACGGCTTCCATGCCGAAGAAGTGGCGACCCTCGTCGAGCATGAAGCCGCGCCAGCCGAAGCGGGGAGTGTCCTCAATGCTCACGGCGGGTACCTTCCATATCGGGTAACGGTTGTCACGCAGTCCGGCAAGCACGTTGCGCGGCATGAGTTGCTGCAGAGTCTGGAGCGCATAGAAGAATCCGGCGGGTCGTGAGGCCTCGATGCTGATGTCGTGCGGGGTGACGCGCAGGCGGTAGGCTTCAGGTCCCAGGTCGGTTGCCAGCCGAAGCCGGATGTCGGCGCGGCCGGTCTGTGCGGTGGGCAGCAGTTCCACGCCGGTTGCGGTTTCAAAGTTCTTTTCGAATCGGGCAAATACCTGTTTCACGCTGTCGCCTTCGTAGGCGGGTACCGCAAAGCGGGTTTTTCCCTTGAACTGGAAGAATCCTTCTCCGGCCTCCATGTGCGCGGGGCGTGGAACTACTGAAAGTTCCTGCGCCCGCAGCGGACCGGCGATGCATGCCGCCAGGCATGCGGCGATAAGTGTCTTTTTCATTGAAATGATAGGAATAAAGATGAGTAGTGTTTGCCGTGTCAGCAGGGACAGGCTGGAGGCCTTCACAGCTTCTGCCGGCCTGTTGGCGTTGACGTGGCTTTTTATTTCAGTCGCAGCGTGCGTTCCAGTGTTTGCTGGTTACGCCATATTTTCAGGGCCACCGTTGTGGGGTTGTTCTGTTTGAGCCATTGCTGCAAGGCACTCACGTTGGGCGTAGGCTCCTTGCCGATGGCGAGAATGACGTCGTTCTGTTTCAGCCCGGCCAGTCCCCATTTGCTGTCGGGTGCCACATCCTTCACCAGTACCCCCTCGCGGTCCTTCAGGCCGGTGGCCGACTGCTCTCCCAGACTTTCGATGTTTTTCACCCTGCATCCGCCCAGTTCGGTCAGCGTGTTGCCGGTGGAGGAGGCAGTTGCCTTCTGTTGCGGAAAGGCCGGTTGTTTGGCCACGGCTTTCAGTTGCGGGAGCGTAACGCCGAATTGGTTCATGGGGAAGTTCCGGAAGCCGATGCCGAGTGCCGCCGAGCCTTCTGCCACGCGGTAGTCGCCGCTGGACGGGTCGACAAACTGCGGGTTGCCCGAAATGGAATTGGCGTCGCATCCGTTCTTGCCGAAGCGCAGGCGGCTGTTGTCCTCGGACAGGTAGAAGTTGGCATCCATCAGTTTTCCCCATGTCCCGTCAGCAGGTATGCAGACGTTCATGCCTATTTCCTTGTAGGCATCGTGGAGAATGTTGTGTGCGAAGACGTCCTGGCTGTTGGCGTACCATACGTGCGGATGCAGCGAATTGTTGACAATGATGTTGTTGGTGACGATGCGGTCGTAGCCTTCGCGCAGTTTGAGTCCGCCGCTGAGCAGGAGGTTGTTGTAGATGCGGTAGCAGCTGGAACCGTCGTCGAGGTCGATGTCCCATCCGTGGTCGCAGCGCCAGCGGTTGTTGCGGAGAATGGTGGGAGCGAGAATGTCAAGGTAGGGCAGGCCGGGAGAGCGTTCCACTTCGCGACTGGTGGTCCTGATGTCGGGCGACCAGTAACGGTCGCGTCCCCAGGAGTTGAAACTGCCGTGGTCGCTGGTTTCGAGCACGGTGTTGAACACGTCGCAGAATTCTATGACGTGTCCTCCGTAGCTGCCTTCGCTGATATTGATGCCGGCCCGCGGCACGTCGAAGATAGAGGTGTGGGTCACGGTGATGTGGTAGGACATGGAAATCTGCACGGGAGCCGTTTGTTTCTCTACGCGGCCGGTGCGGGTGATGACGCATTCTTCCACGCGGCAGTCGGCCGGATAGTTGTCGCCTTTGGTGCCGGGCGTGCGGTCGAGCGTGCGGTAGTTTTGCGGACCGTAGCGGAACAGCGGACTGCGCAGGTCGGCCGGGTCGCCGACGAAGGCCACACCATTGGCGCCGCTGTCGTGGATGTAACAGCCGTAGATTTCGGCACGGCGGTTGTAGCAGTTGACGAGGATGGCATTTCCGCCCACCTGGTCGAACTCACAGTGGCGCACGGAGCAGTCGTGCGTTCCCTCCATGATGACACTGGCTCCGCGGTAGATGGTCCAGTCGCTGCGCAGGAGCGGTTCGCGGTTTTCCATGAAGGTGCGCGCGGAGTGACGGAAGATGAGGCCTTGCCAGCTGACGTGTTCGACGGGGCGCTCACGGCTGCCGCGCATTTCCACCAGGTGCTTGAGACGTACTCCTTCGACGGTGGCTTTCTTCATGGACTGTCCTTTTTCGGGGTAATAGTAGAGGCGTTGTGCTTCGGAGTCGTAGAACCATTCTCCGGGCTGGTCCAGTTCCTCGAATACGTTTTCCACGATACGGTAAACGCCGTGCATGGCCGAGGGGCGGTTGTTCTGCCATCCGCCTTCGAGTTGCAGGTTGCCCTGTTCGTCTTTCCCCTTGACTACCCAGTGCATGTCGCCCCACAGTGCGGCGTGCATGGCATGCACGTAGGCACCGGCCGGTTGTTTCCAGCGTTGCGGACGCCGGGATAGGAAAAGGTCGGTGGCCGAGTCGGCGCGGGCGGAATGGGAAAGGTCCCAGGCGTCGAACACGTTTTTGCCGGGCACAATGTTCGGGTAGCGCGCCATGGGGCGGCGCACACCGTCGACATAGAGTTGGTCGAAGCCGTCGACGGCCTGTTCCATCTGTGCGCTCCAAATGCCGTTGCGCCCCTTTTTCCAGCGGAGCTGGAGAGGCATGCCGCCGCTGAGAATGGCCTTGCCGGGATGCTGTGCGCGGTAGACCACGGGATGTTTGGCTGTGCCCGACATTTCGGCTGTCACACGGATGGTCTGTGGCAGATAGTGTGTGCCGTCCATGAAGAGGAAGTGCACGGTGTGGCGGCCGTAGTGGCCGGCGGCGAGGCGCTGGGCGGTTTCAACCGTGCGCACCGGTGCTGCGGCAGTTCCGGCATTGCTGTCGGCTCCTTGCGGGGAGATGTAGATTTCAAGCGTGTCCTGCAGGGCGTGTGCGGGCAGGCATAGAACGGCAAGGAGGCTGAACAGCAGCAGTTTTCTGCGGTGTGTGGCATTTCTGACGTGGTTTTTCATAATCTGTTCGTAAGGGAATGTTTGTGTTGAGAATTATCGGTTTTTGGGCACAATGGCCGTGCCGGACGGGGACGCCCTGTGCCGGCATGGCTGTATCGACTGTAAAAGTAAGCATTTTTCCGGAACTTTCCGGTGAATGAGCATTTTAAATCCGAAAGGGCGGAGAAGGGAGAGCGGCCGTGCGAAAGGAACTGGTGTCCCCAATTTTGCTGTCACTGCCGGCGCGCCACGGTGATATTTGCTTTTTCCTTGTGCCCGTAGTGTCGGACGGCAGCCCTTTTGCTATCCAAACAAATGCGCCGTCAGGACCGGAAAGTCGGAATATATTCTTACATTTGCAGCGCTGCCGTTCTTGCGGCGGCAACCGGTGTTGTGCGCCCCGTCATTCTTTATCCCAAATTGTTGCGCTGATGACTACTTATCTTGTTATCCTTCTTCTGGCCGTTGTCGGCAGTTTTGTGCAGCGTGTCAGCGGTTTCGGCTTCGGCATCTTTGTCATGATGTTTCTGCCTTACGTACTGCCCTCTTTCGGCGAGTGCATCACGCTTTCCGGACTGTTGGCCGGAACCACGTCGCTGGTGGTGGCTCTGCGCCATCTGCGCAGTGTACGCTGGAAGGAGATGACTGTGATTTTTGCCGCCAACATCATTCTGTCGTTCTTTACGATTAAGTATATGGCCGGGCTGGGCAACGCTACGCTGAAGAGCATTCTGGGGGCCATGCTTGTGGGAGTGGGGCTTTATTCCCTCTTTCTGCAGGGGCGCCACCGGCTGACGGCCCGTTCGTGGGGTGTGCAGGCCGGGGTGGGAGCCTTGAGCGGCATCATGGGAGGAGCCTTTGCCATTCCCGGTCCGCCCGTTGTGCTTTATTCCATCGGCTTTTTTGAGGACAAACGGGAATATATCGCCACGCTGCAGGCCTTCTTTTTCCTGAGCAATGTGTTCTATGTCCTGTTTCGGGCGCAGGCCGGTTTTTTCACGGAGCATACCCTTTTCTACTGGTTGCTGGGGCTGGCGGGACTGGCTGTGGGGATGTGGCTGGGCGCCCTCTGCTTTGAGCGCATCAGCGGGCGGATGCTGAAGAAGGTGGTCTACGTGATGATGATTGTCAGCGGCGTGGCTGCCATGCTGTAAAATGGTAATATTCCCGGCGGATTTGTCTTTTAATCGGATAAAATAAATGTTTGTATGTTAGGAACTATTGTCAATACACTTACCATTATTGCCGGCAGCGCGGTCGGCAGTTTCGCCAAGCGCGGCATCCGCCGCGAGTATCAGCAGGCCATGTATCGTGCCATGGGTTTCTCCGCCCTGCTCCTGGGCGTGGGCACCTTTGCCAACCGCCTGCCGCAGAGCAAGTTTCCCGTACTCTTCATCGTGAGTATGGCCATTGGCACCTTCGTGGGGAGTGCCGTCAATCTTGCGGGGCGTTTTGACCGGCTGGTGAAGCGCTTTTCCCAGTCCAATCTGTCTGAGGGCCTTTCCACCGGCATCCTGCTGTTTTGTGTCGGAACGCTTTCCATGGTGGGGCCGGTGATGAGTGCACTCTATGGCGACCATACCTATCTGTTTACCAATGCAACGCTCGATCTCGTGACCTCGGCCGTGCTGGCGAGCACATACGGGTTTGGCATTGCGCTGGCGGCACCGGTGCTGTTTCTCTTCCAGGGCAGCATTTACCTGCTGACCTCATTGGCCGGCAGCATCATTCCCGACGCGCTTATGACGGAGGTTTCCATCGTGGGCGGTGTGCTGATAGCCAGTTCCGGCTTTTCCATCCTGCAGCAGAAGGACTATCAGACACTCAATATGCTTCCCGCCTTGCTCGTCCCTGTTGCCTTCTATGCCTTGAAGGCGCTGGTGGTGTAGACCGGATGCGGCGCCTGTGCCCGTTGGTGACGCCTTTCCGTTGGTGACGCCGGTTTTGTGGCGACCGTCTTCGTCTTGTGACGGGATGTGGAGCCGGCCGGTAATGCTGCGGTTTTCGACTGTTAACGGAAGTTAATCGAAATTTGGATTTCGGCCTTTTTCGTATTATCTTTGCAATAGCTGCAGGCAGCAGGGGATGGCCGTCATCGCCCTGCTGCCTTTTTTTGCGTAAAAGTGGATTTCGGGATGGCCGAACAGGAAAAGCAGTCAGTACTTTAGAAAAAACAGTCCTTACTTTTGTAAAATCTGTGCCGGATTCTCGAAAAAATCTCCCGGCATCTGGTTGCTGAGTGACCGGCCGGGAGGTCTTAATCCGCATCTTCCTTCGCAGAAGTCAGTTTTCCCAACGACAGGAATCGTTATTTTTTTATAAAAAAAGTTATGTGAAAGGACTTCCCGGAGGGTGGAACAGATGCTTGCTATGTTTGTTGGCGGTTGCAGCGTAGACAGGGGAAGGGGCAGACAGAAAAATGATTTTGAGAGAAATGCGGGGATGCCGTCGGTCGGTTCGGAGAAAAACGCTATATTTGCGACGGTTGCGAGGCCGCCGTTCTTCACGGATGCGGCCGACGTGTGAACAAAGCGTAACGGAAAATGGAAAAAGGAAAGAGCAAAGGGTCCCGTTTCTTCTCTTGCCTATTGTCGGGCATGCTGGGAGGAACCGTGCTGGGCGCGGCGATGGGAAAACTGGCGGTGGGCATAGCCCTGGGAAATATGCTGGGCATTATGTATTATCTGCTCTCCGGACCGAAAAATGAGGACCCGGGAGAGGACAACGAAGAAAAGATTTCCTGAAAAAGATGAAAGAGAAACATCTTTTGACGAACGGGAACAGACTGGCCGCAAAACTTCAGCGGCTGGCTTTGGCCGTATGTCTGCTGACGGCGATCTGTGCCTGTCAGGAGGCGGACGAATCGCATGTGGGGCCTTCGCTGAAAGTGCTCACCTGGAATGTCTGGCATGGCGGTCATTCGGAAGAATATCCAGACAACGGATGTGTATTTGCCTTCAGGAATCAACTGGTTTGATTTTTGGACAGGAGAACAGTTGCTAGGTGGCCAGAAGATAGCGAAAGAGACACCAATTGATATTATGCCGATTTATGTAAAGGCTGGAAGTATCTTACCTTTAGGGCCTGAGGTTCAGTATGCGGAAGAAAAATCCTGGGACTCTTTGGAAATCCGGGTGTATCCGGGAGCTGATGGGAATTTTGTCTTGTATGAAGACGAATTTGATAATTATAATTATGAGAAGGGACTTTATTCAACCATTGCTTTTCACTGGGATAATACACAGAAGGCCCTGACTATTGGAGAACGAAAGGGTGATTTTCCGGGCATGTTGAAAAAACGTAACTTCCGTATTGTCTTGGTCGATAACCAGCATGGAGCAGGAGATAATCTGATGAAGAAAGCGGATAGATCTGTATCTTATACAGGGAAGGAATGTAGAATTAAACTTCTTGATTGAAATATTTATATGTATTTAATTGTCAGGTGATATGAGATTTGTAAATAAAATATTAGTTTCCGGTTTTTGCCTTTCATCATTTGCTATGCAAACTACATTATCAGCAGAATGGGTAAATGAAAGTATCTCTGTGAATGATGCAACGTATGTATCCAAACGTCCTGTTTTGGAGAAAAGAGCGTTCGTCTCATCGACTGTAGAAAGAAAGTTGGATGAAGTGGTGGCGAAAATAGCGGATGATAAATTGAAATGGATGTTTATAAACTGTTTCCCAAATACTCTGGATACTACGGTAAAATTTAAAATGCGAGATGGATATCCTGATACGTTTGTCATAACGGGAGATATAAATGCCATGTGGTTAAGGGACTCATCGGCACAAGTGCAGAATTATTTATCGTTGGCTGCTGAGGATGAGGCTTTACGAGAAATGATAAAAGGACTGATAAACAGGCAGCTGGATTGTATATTGGTGGATCCTTATGCGAACGCCTTTAACGACGGACCTACGGCTGCCGGTTGGCAGACAGATGGTACTGAAATGCGGAAGGAAGTTAACGAACGGAAATGGGAAATTGATTCATTATGTTATCCGATCCGTTTGATTTATTTATACTGGAAAGCTACAGGTGATACTTCAATTTTTACAGCAAAATGGGAAAAAGCCATGGCATTAGTGCTGAAAACCTTTCAGGAGCAGCAACGTAAAGAAAGTGACGGTCCTTATTCTTTCGAGCGTCATACAGGAAACGCGATCGGTACATTGGTAAACCGAACCGGAAATCCGGTTAATCCGGTGGGTATGGTAGTTTCCAGTTTCCGGCCATCGGATGATGCTACAATTTTTGGTTTTCTGATTCCATCAAATATGTTTGTTGTAGTTTCTATGCGTCAGCTTTCTGAAATTATCAGAACCACCGGTAACGGAAAGAATTTACTTAATCAGACAGAACGTTTGAAAAAAGAAGTTGATGAAGCTATACAGAAATATGGAATAGTGAATCATCCGGTTTTTGGTAAAATCTATGCTTATGAGGTGGATGGATATGGTGGATGTAATCTGATGGACGATGCGAATAATCCAAGTCTGCTTTCTGTTCCGTATTTTGGATATGTAAATGCAGATGATCCGGTTTATCAGAATACACGCAAATTTGTGTGGAGTAAGCATAATCCATATTTTTTTAAGGGAACAGTGGCTGAAGGAATCGGTGGGCCACATTGTGGCAAAGATAAAATCTGGCCGATGAGTATAATTTCGAAAGCTTTGACTTCTGAAGACAAGGAAGAGATAGCGGAATGTCTGCGTGTATTGGTCAATACGGATGGGAATACCGGATTTATTCATGAAAGTTTTCATAAAGATAATCCTGCAGATTTTTCCAGAGGTTGGTTTGCGTGGGCCAATACACTGTTTGCCGAATTGGTATTAAAAATATCGGAGAAATATCCTGAATTACTATTGGAATCATATACTGAGTGATATTTGATTATGACATTTTATTATATGAAATCGATGAAGAAGATAATTTTGTTTATGATAGCTGTAACGTCCGTTTTCCGTTTGTTTGCGGTAGAGACGATACCGGCAAAAGAGTTTTCAAATCCAGACCGTATTCGTTATGACGGTTCTTGTATGACCATTGACGGTAAGGATGTATTCATCTATAGTGCCGCTTTTCACTATTTCCGTTGTCCCGAAGAATTGTGGCGTGACCGTTTCCAGAAGATAAAGGAGGCCGGCTTTAATACGGTAGAGACTTATGTTCCATGGAACTGGCATGAACGGGAAATGCCTGCGGGATTATCAGATACGACAAAGTTTGACTTTTCTGATAAAAGAGATGGTTGAAGATGGCACAGGATGAATTTGGCTTTTATACGATAGTTCGTCCGGGACCATTCATCTGTGCGGAATTCTCGGGAGGAGCATATCCCCGTTGGTTGGCTAAATTCTGTCCTCAGGGCTATCAGGGGCTTTGGTTGCGCAGTGCGGATCCTACCCACGTACGTTGGTGTGTCCATTGGTTCGATGCTGTCTGCAAGGCATTGGCCGATGAACAGCTTACCAGAAAGCCGAAAGGCGGGAAAGGTATCATCCTTATCCAAATAGAGAATGAATACAATGCCCATGGGTGTGAGAACAAGTCTTATTTTTTGAAGGAACTCTACCGTTCCGTGCGTCGGAACGGGTTCGATATTCCAGTCTTTACTTGTCTGACTGGAGAATGTCGTGGAAGCAGCGATAAGGAACTTTCTCAGGTGTTCGATTGTGACAATTATTATGTCGGCCAGTCGGATGCACCGAGTTGTGCCCCCGGATGGTCTCTCTGAAGAGTAGTCAGCCTGACGCTCCCGGCTTTGTGACAGAACTGCAGGGGGGCTGGTTTTCTCTGGTGACTGGTACGCTGAGTGAAGAGCATTATTCGGATGCCCGTCATTTCAAGGCCATTGGTCTGATGAGCATGTTGGGCGGATGTATGGGGATAAACTATTACATGTTTGCCGGAGGTACCCATTTTTCCGGTTGGGGAGCCCGCGGGATGACTACTTCGTATGATTACAATGCCGCTATCCATGAAAGTGGTGCTGTGGGTGATAAATATTTGGCAGCAAAAGGATTGGGAGAATTCCTTCATAAGTATGAATCGCAGTTGGTAAGATCTACGGGAGGACCTTGTAAGATAGAAGGAGTTCCAGAATCTGTATTCGGAGGAGTTAGGATGGCGAAAGATGGTACTTTGTTTGTCTTTCTGCATAACACGGATACGGGTAAACTCTGTAAAGGGAAGGCAACCTTATTGCCGGGAAAGATACAGTCGCCTCGGCAGGCGATGTATAATATCGATCAGAATGGGAATAAAGTATTGATGCAAGTAGACGAATCCCAAAAGGGGGATTCTTTGGCTGTGTCACCGATACAGGTAACCTATGAGTTGGGTCCTTTGGATACGAAGGTGTTGGTAATACCTGTAAAAAAGAATCCGGAGAAAGGTGTGTGGTGGCCTAAAAAACAATCTGCCATAGAACGTCCTTCTCGTTTACCTGCCCCGGTGCGCATCGCCTCGGTGAAAAGGAGGGAAGATTCGACAGAGAAAGCACAATGGATTCCTTTATCTCGTTTGGTCTCTTTGCCTGATTTAGGCATTAATGATTTCCGGTATAGCCTGTACCGGGCCAAAGTGAACTTGAGCAGACAACAGGTGGAAAATGAGAAGTATCTGCTGTTCAATATGTTTACACGAGATATTGTATCTGTACAGGTGAACGGGAAGAATGTCGTCCGTCTTTTCCCTGACAAAGCTGATGCACAGACATGGACCACACGGAACTGTTTTGATCGTATACGTCCGGATGAGTATGACAACCGGTTCGATGTTTCCGGCACCTTACAGGAAGGGGAGAATGAGATTTTGGTTGTCTATGAAAATTTGGGCCATGCCCACGGATATGTACCGATGGAGGAACTTTCCGGAATCCGTGAAGCCGGGCTTTCCGTTTCGGAGACAGCTTTGTCGCATCCGCTTGAATGGGAATATGCTGCTGATGCGGCTGGTGTGACAGAAGGCTGGATTCTGCCCCGATTCGACGATGGGGACTGGTCGGTGGTTCCGCTTGACATCCGTTCGGAGATTCCCCGGAAGGGAAACGGGATACAGCCGGTGGCAGAACAGGACGGGTTGCTGACTTGGTATCGTATCGAGTTTACCTTACCTTCTCAGAACCCCTCTGTCTGGATTCCCTGGCTGATGAGGATTAACGCTTCCGGCAACGGGTTCATGTGGTTGAATGGCCACAACATCGGCCGCCATTGGGAAGCCGGTCCGCAGCGAGAATTCTATCTGCCCGAATGCTGGTTGAATTTCGGTAAGGACAAGAAGAATGTCCTGGTTCTGGGCTTGCGCCAGACGGTCAACGGATCCGTGATAAAGTCCATGGAAATAGCCCCTTATCGGGATGCTGCAGAAATGAAGAAACAGGAATCCGGACAAATGGAGAAGTTTAACAAAGATCAATTACCGTTAAAATGGAGTTATTGTATATGAATGGATTTACCAAGATGAACAGTATATGGCTATTGCTTCTGGTGTTGATAGGTACTGCCTGTGCAAGAAAAGAAAATGCCCGTATCACATTGGATATGAATACGGACTGGGCTTTCTATCGTGGGGATGTTGCACACGGTGAAGATGTCGGTCTGGATGATTCCCGATGGATACCTGCAACCATTCCTCATATCATGCAATTGGAAAAGAAACATTGCGGTGGGGATGTTATCTACGACGGTATTGGCTGGTATCGCCGGTATTTCAGACTTCCGGAGAATTATGCGGGTAAACGTATCGCCGTGTCGTTCGAGGGAGTGATGAATGCCTGTGAACTGTTTGTCAATGGTCATAAGGTGACGGAACACAAGGGAGGGTATGTCGGTTTCACATCGGATATCTCTGATTATGTCAACTGGAACGATGACAACCTCCTGGCTCTGCGTGTGTCTGCCGCATATGATTCGCTGACCCCTCCGGGAAAGCCCCAGGATCGTCTGGATTTTTATTATTACAGTGGAATCTACAGGGATGTGAAGATGATTGTCACCGACAAGCTACATATCTCCGACGAACTGGAGGCGGATGAAGTGGCGGGCGGTGGACTTTTCATCACTTACCCGAAAGTGGAGAAGGAAGAAGCTTTGGTGGCTGTCCGTACCAGCCTGAAGAACGGTCATGGGGAATGCCGCAATGGGGTGTTGCAGTCCGTGCTGAGGGATGAGGAAGGAAAGGTGGTCGCAGAACAGGAGAATCCGTTCTCACTGGAAGGTGGAGACGACTGTTGTCTGGAGCAGACCCTGACTGTCAGTAAGCCACTTCTTTGGCATCCCTATCATCCGCACCTTTATGAACTGGAGTGTCAGGTGAAGGTGGACGGTAAGACGGTCGACTCCCGTACGGAAACAATAGGTATCCGTACCATCCGATACGACCGCGACAAAGGTTTCTTTATCAACGGTGAACATCTTTACCTGGTCGGGGCCAACCGCCATCAGTCGTTCCCGTATGTAGGGGATGCGGCTTCCAATTCCATGCAGGAACGTGATGTGATCGACATGAAACGGGGTGGTTATAATGCCGTGCGTGCCGCCCATTATCCCCAGGACCCGGCTTTTCTTGCCGCTTGCGACAGGTACGGACTGCTGGTGGTTGAATGTATTCCCGGATGGCAATATTTCAACGAGGATCCGGTATTTACCGAACGGCTTTGCCAGGTGGCCAGACAGATGATTCGTCGCGACCGTAACCATCCGTCCATAGTCCTTTGGGAGACTGCGCTGAATGAGACGCATTATCCGTTGGAGGTGGTCAAAGCCATTTATCGGATTGCCCATGAAGAGTATCCCGGCAATCAGATGTATACATCTGCCGACTATTTCAGCCATGAAGAGACGGAACCTTACTATGACGTTTTCTATAAACAGGTGGGCCGTTTCCCGAAGGACGGGAATGTGATGAGTAATTACCTGGACGACCAGATTGCTGTCAAGCCGCTCCTTACGCGTGAATGGGGTGACGGAGTAGGTGAAAAACCGCGTGTACGCCTGGATGAGAATGAAGAGGAGCAGATGAAGCAATGCCGCGGACGTTTCCAGCAGCTGATAGGGAAAGGCTATTTCGACTGGTGCATGCTGGATGCCAATCCGCGTATGGGCGGCCATTTCTTGTGGAGTTACAACGACTATAACCGGGGGGCGGAAGAGTATACGATGTTCTGTGGTGTGGTCGATGTGAACCGTTATCCGAAGTTCAGCTACTACATGATGCAGAGCATGCGTCCGAAAGAAGTCTCTCAACCGGGACTTTATGAGGGGCCGATGGTACATATCGCTTCTTTCAACTCCTCGGAGAAATACATCTCATCGACAACCGATATACCGGTCTTTTCTAATTGCGATGAAGTTCGTCTTTACCGGAATGGGAAACTGATCGGACAGCAGACACGGGAAGCGCAGAAGGATACTTATGGAGCCATCATCGAAAAGGGCGGAAGTCCGCTCTATCTCTTCAATGCCGGTGGCTATGAAAGCGGAGAACTGAAAGCAGAAGGCGTGGTGGACGGGAAAGTAGTTACCACTCATACGGTCCGTACTCCGGGTGCACCTCATCATGTGGAAGTGGTTGTTCCCGATCATCCTGTCATTCCGGTTGCAGACGGTAGCGATATGATTCCGGTCTATTTCATCATCTGCGATGAAAACGGTACAAGAGTAAACACTTCAGATGCGGAGATTCGTATTACTGTTACTGGTGAGGGTACATTGATAGGTGACGGTATCCGCCGGATCGGCATCAACCCGCAGCGCGTAGAAGGGGGCGTTGGATTTGCTTTTGTCCGCACAACCAAGAAGGCTGGACGGATTACCCTGACGGCTACATCGGAGGGACTGCAGAGCGGTAAAACGGAGATTACTACCCGTCGTTTTGAAGGAGAATACCTGCCGGACGGTTACCATCGTCCTTTTACCGGCAATGAGGAAGATGGTGTAGTTGTCAAGCCGACCCGTTGGGACAAACAGATATTGGAAAGGCCGGTAGCGGAAATTGAATCGGTTAAGGTTTCCTCCACCCAAGACGGTTATCCGGAATCGAACCTGACCGACAGTGATGATTTCAGTTGGTGGATTGCCGGCGAGGATACTTTTCCGCAGGTCATCACACTGACACTAACAGAGCCGACGGATATCATCGCCAGCCGCATCCGTTTCCAGAAAGACAGTTCTTCATATAAGCATCGGGTAGAGGTCTCGGAAGACGGGGCTTCGTGGGAACTTCTGTATGAGCGTGAATGTACGGGTTGGGATTTTAAACCGGTACGTCTGGGAAAGAAACTCAGATACTTTCGGCTGACTATAGACGATGTGTCGGAGGTAAGAGCAGGACTGGCGGAAATTACACTTTTTAAATAGCCAGGTGTAATAGAGGAATAGGTAAGATAGGAGCATCATGATGTTCTTGTATAGAAATTTTGCTCTGTTCCTTCAGTCAATCAGTAATAAACATTTGAATGAATTGGTTGCTACGGATAATGGTGATCCTACATCATTCACTCCGTTCCAAAGTGCTGAACGGGAGTCGTTCAACGGTTTGGCATTGGCTATTGTTCGAGGGAAGGAAGGAATTGCAGGGAAGATGCAGGTAAAAGTAAGTGGAGCTGGTCTGGAATCTGCTTCGATAGAAATTGAAGTGAAATAAAAGAAAGAAGAAAAGGATGCAGCCGGTGAGACAGAAGGCTGAATCCTGTCTCGATTCGGAGATGGGAACTGGTTGGTGATTTCCATCCGTTCGAAACCCTATCAGGATGCCGCAGAGATGAAGAAAAAGGAATATAGGCAATGGATACGTATAATAAAAATCAGTCATATTGACTTTGAAAGAGTCTACAGAGATTATCGCCAGCCGTATCCGTTTTCCGAAAGACAGTTCTTCGTATAAGCATCGGTTAGAGGTTTCGGAAGACGGATCTTCGTGGAAACTTCTGTATAAGCGTGAATGTACGGGTTGAGATTTTAAGTCTGTACAGATGAATAAGAGACTGAAGTATTTCAGGATAACAATCGAAGATGCTTCCGAGGGGCGTGCCGGACTGGCTGAAGTGACTTTATACAAATAGAGTAAAAAATAGTCGGGATTTACTTAGAGTGATTGGTGCAATAATATAATATAATGTAAGGAGATGAAGAAGTTTGTGTGTTTGATTGCGGTATTCCTTTTGTGCAGCCATTTGTCTGCACGGGAATACCATGTGTCCGTAAAAGGAAAGGATACAAATGTGGGCAGTTTGTCTGCACCGCTGCGAACTATTCAGGCGGCTGCTGACAAGGCGATGCCGGGCGATGTGATTACCGTGCATGAAGGAATTTATCGGGAACGGGTGGTACCGCCTCGTGGCGGTGAATCGGACGAGAAACGTATCATTTATCAAGCTGCACCGGGCGAACGGGTGGTTATTAGCGGTTCGGAACGGGTTAAGGGTTGGGAAAAAGTACAAGACAATGCGTGGAAGTTGACTTTGCCTGATTCGTTCTTTGGCGAGAGCAATCCGTTTGACGAACAGATATATGGCAGTTGGTATCGTGGCAAAGGACGTCCGAACCACACAGGAATGGTGCTTCTTGAGGGGAAACGTATCCGTGAGACGTTTTCGTTAGAAGATGTGTTGCAGCCACTTGATGGCAAACAACCGCATTGGTATGCCGAAGCCGACGGCAACGGTGGCCCTGTATTGATGAATTTCGAATGGGTAGAGCCGGTGGGTGGCAAACGGCAGACTTCCATGCATGCTTCGGTAAAAGGGGGCGATGCGGCTATTTGCATTACGATTGTCAACCGATGGCCTTTCGGTTATTTGAAAGATGGGTCAGAGATGTATTTCGACCAGGTGGATTTTGGTACAGGTTCGGATACACTGATTTTTCAGGCGGCTACATTAGGCAAGGGGGGAACAGTCGAAATGCGTTTGGATACGCCTGATGGGGAATTGTTGGGAACCTCGCAGGTGACGAATACGGGTGACTGGGAGAAGTTCGAAGAGTTCTGCCTTCCGATGAAACGAGTGCTGGAGGGCAAACACAACCTCTGTTTGGTCGTTCGTGCGCCGGAGTTGCCTGAAAAGGGGAAGACTTCTATCTGGGCACAGTTCCCTGATAGTGTGAATCCCAATAAGGCAGGTGTGGAGATTACAGTTCGTCCGCAAGTCTTTTATCCGGAGAAGACAGGGATAGACTATATCACTGTCCGCGGATTTATTCTGGAGAATGCCGCTACTAACTGGGCACCTCCCTCAGCCGAACAGCCAGGTCTGATCGGACCGCGCTGGGCAAAAGGATGGGTGATTGAAGCCAATACCATCCGTAACTCCCGTTGTGCCGGTATTTCGTTGGGCAGACCGACATTCGGCCATTCGCATCATTACCGTTTCATGCCTCCGAGAGTCTATCCGGAAGCGGATGGAGGGCAGACGGAACAGCAGTTGTTGGATTATTTCGCCCATGCTTCTTGGAATAAAGAGGATGCCGGATTCCATGTCATTCGCAACAATCATATTTATGATTGCGGACAAGCGGGAATTGTCGGTTGCAGCGGCGCTGCTTTCAGTGTGATAGAGGGTAATGAAATTCATGATATATGTTTGGACGAGACTTTCGAAGGCGACGAGATGGCGGGTATCAAGTTGCACTTTGCCGTGGATGCCATCATCAGAGACAATCATATCTATAACACCATCCGTGGTTTGTGGCTCGACTGGGGTTCGCAAGGTATGCAGGTGACGGGCAATCTGTTTCACGACAACAACGTGCAGGAGGATATTTTCATAGAGGTTTGTCACGGCCCGATACTTTTGGCAAACAATATCCTGTTGTCCGGCTATTCGCTGAATCTGTCGCAAGGGATTGCCGGGGTACACAATCTGGTGACGGGTAAGGTGTTTGCCGGATTAGACCGTTGCGCCGGGGGTAGGTATTCTTTTTTTTACGAACCGCATGGGACGGTCTCGGTCGGCAATGTGCGGAATATGGGAGGTGACTTGCAATGGGTGAACAACCATTTCGCCCAAAAGGCCTCTTTGGGTAACTGGGACGAATGCCTGCTACCTATCCGTTACAAAGGCAACCTGTTTACGGCAGGGGCACATCCCGACAAGCGGGAAAAAGATTTTGTGGAGGCTTCCGGTTTTGACTCTGCTATCCGTTTGGAGCAGCGTGCTGACGGTTGGTATCTGAAGATGAATGTCCCCCAGGAAGGTATCACGAATCCGAAAAGCCGGTTAGTGACTACCGAAACATTGGATAAGGCGATTATCCCTCAACAAGCATTTGTGAATCCGGATGATAGTCCCATTGCCATCGACAAGGACTATTTGGGAAATAAGCGGAATGCTGTGCATCCTTACCCGGGACCGATAGAGGTGGAGAAAAGCGGTGCGCAGGAATGGAAAGTCTGGCCTAAATGATTGATATGAAATCTATAAACGAAGGAAGTCTGAGGACGATATTGATGTATAGAATCAAGAAAAACAGTAGAAACAAATAAATACGTGTTACGGTGAAAAAAAAGATATTTTTAGGAATCGGGTGCTCTTTTTTACTGGTAGCGCTAGTAGCTTGTACTTCTAATCAGAAAAAAAACGAAACAGGAATAACGGCGGACAGGATGTTGAATCCGATTTCTCCTCCCGGGTTATATATTGCGGATCCAGAAGTCCGACCAATGCCTGACGGTAGGATTTATGTGTACGGTTCACGTGATGAACCCGAACATGTTTGGTGTTCCCATTCTTATAATGTATTGTCTACTTCCGACCTGATTCATTGGAATGTGGAGCAGATGTCGTTTGCGACTACCGGTAAAGGGAAACAAACGAATTATACTGACCGAACGCTGTATGCTCCGGATTGTATTTATCATAACGGGAAATATTACCTGTATTATTGTTTGGAGGGAGGTGGTGAGGACGAAGGTGTGGCTGTGTCTTCCTCTCCGTATGGCCCCTTTAAAGAGGGTATGAAAATCGAAGGTATCAGCGGAATCGACCCGTCGGTTTTCATTGACGATGACGGACAGGGGTATCTGTTCTGGGGGCAAGGGTATGCGAAAGGAGCTAAATTGAGCAAGGATATGCTGACGATTGAGGGAGCCGTGCACGACAGTTTGCTGACGTATGAGGAGCATGCTTTTAATGAAGCAAGTTCTGTTCGGAAACGAAACGGAATTTATTATTATATATATGGGGGCACCAACGGCACGGAGAATCTAATTGTGCAACATTAAACTATGCAACAGCAACTTCTCCTTTCGGACCGTACACCTATCGAGGAGTTATCATCGACAATTGGGGCAGCAATCGGAGGATAGTCAATAATCATGGTTGTATCTTTGAAGTGGACGGTCAATGGTATATTGCCTACCATCGGCCTACGCACGGAGGAGCAATGATGCGCAAGGCATGTTTGGAACCTATTACCTTCAATCCGGACGGCACTATTCAAGAAGTAGAAATGACAACGCAAGGTATTGGCGGACCGATGTCTCCATTGTTGCGGATGGATGCAGCAAGAGCCTGTCTGATGGGAGGACATGTTACTGTAGTCGCCCGTTATCCGAAATATGACATTCCCGTAGAATATTTGGCGGAAATAAGAGATGGTGATTATGCTTATTGGAAATACTACGATTTCGATCAAGCGGAAGTGAAACGTTTCATCTGCAAAACATGGGATAATAACCGTGCTGCCAAGATTGAGCTGCGTTTGGATAGTCCGGAAGGAGAATTGATAGGTGTCTGCGAGTTGGAACCGATGCAAGGTGAGACTGCCTATGTATTACATGAATCATCAGTCAAATCGGTAAAAGGCAAACATGCCCTCGTAATGGTTTTCAGAGGTGATCCTCTTGCAAAAGAAGAAGACATAATGAATCTGGAATGGTTTATTTTTACCGAATAAGCCTCCTAAAAAGTAAAATGTGTAGCCGTCTGTTGGATGATAAGATTATTGAAAAAGTCTGTAACTGCTATAACATCTGCCGTCATGGGAAGGCAGCTCCGCAGCCCGAGTTTTATTTGCCGGAATATTGGTCGAACTTCGGAATGGGTGGGAAGGATGTTTTGGTGTTGGGATTGCGTCAGTTATCCCATAGTGTATAATGATGCGTTGTTTGTGAGCGAGAAAAATGAATATGTGTGGTGGTATGTTGTGGAACGAACCACATTCCGAACATCCATTTATAGTTTGTAACACAATGATGAATTGTATATGATTTGTGTCTTATTTAGTGATATAATGGAATTAATGAATTAAGAATAGATGAAAAAATTATTTAATTGTGCAGTATTGTGGCTTGCTTTTGCAAGCATGGCCTTAGCCAAAAGCCCGAAAAATATCATTATTATGATTGGTGACGGGATGGGAATCAACCAGATTCAAGCTGCTTATACGCAGAATGGCGGACACCTGAACATGACAGACCGTTGTCCTTTTGTTGGCTTGCGTCGAACGAACTCCGCCAATAGTTACACAACCGATTCGGCTGCCGGTGGAACGGCTATTGCCACAGGCACGAAAACGAACAACGGAATGGTCGGTATGACTCCGGACAGTGTCCCGTTGAACTCGATTATCCGGTTGGCTACTTTGAAAGGCTTATCGACGGGAGTTATTGCTACCAGTTCGTTGACTGATGCTACTCCGGCCTCTTTCGTGGCCCATCAACCTTCACGTTATATGCAGGAAGAAATTGCGGCAGATTATTTGAATAGCGACATCAATCTTTTCATTGGTGGCGGGAGAAAATATTTTGAGCGGCGGAAAGACGGCCGGAACATATCGGAAGAAATGGAGGAAAAGGGTTACGAGGTAGTTTATTCCTTGGCTGAAGCTAAGGATATTTCCGGTAATCTGGGCGTGTTGCTTTCCGAAGACGGGATGGAACCAGTTGATAAGCGAGAAAATGGCTTTCTGGCAAATGCTACGGAATTGGCGATAGAGCAATTGTCGGAAAATAAGAAAGGCTTTGTCCTGATGGTGGAAGGTTCCCAAATAGATTGGGGTGGACATAATAACGACCAGGAATACATGGTAGGCGAGACCATTGACTTTGACCGGGCGGTAGGCAAAGCGCTCGATTTTGCAGAAAAAGACGGAAACACATTGGTGGTTATCACGGCGGACCATGAAACTGGTGGTATTGCTATCCATGGTGGTGACTATGACAAGAAAGAGGTTACAGTGAAATATACAACGGGTGGACATTCGGCTTCCCCTGTCCCGTTTTTCTCTTACGGACCTGGTGCTGAACAGTTTGCCGGCTTTAAAGACAATACGGCCTCTTTCCATTTGATGAAAAAACTGTTGGGAATAAAATAAGTATTAAAATAGTATTCGTAATGGCTTTTCGAATTAAGTTATTAGGATTGGTATGTCTTTGGCTAATTGCTGGAGACAAGTCAGTATACGGACAACAGTTGTATACTGACTTGGTAAATTTATTTATGGGAACATCTGGCGATCACGGACAGGTATCGCCAGCTGCTACGGTACCTTTCGGTATGGTGGCGGTCGGACCGGATAGTTCACCCAGACAGCATGCTGGGTATGATTATGCCGAGACAAGGACATCCGGCATTTCCGTCAACCGCCTGTCAGGAGTGGGATGTGGTGGTTGTGGAGGCAATCTCAGTATTCGGCCGGTTGCCTATGAACAGGAGTGGAAGCGGATCCCGGAAACGAAAACAGCTTCTCCCGGTTATTATTCGGTAGCATTTGATGATGGAACAACAGTCTGTCTGACAGCTACGGAACGTATGGCCGTGGAGAAATACCATTTTGACCGGAAGAAAAAGGAGCAGGCACTTTACGTTGATTTCTTTTCTTCCTTTTCAGGAGCGTCGGCACAGTATAAAAAAGTGTCGGATAATGAAATACAGGGTGTCATACAGGGTGGAAATACTTGTGGAGTCGGTGCTTACCAATTGGCATTCAGTCTATACACTGATATACCTTTTATTTATACACCGTTAGAGAAGGGTAAAGGAAAGCTTTCGTTTGATAATGTGGAAGGGGTAGAGGTACGTATTGCCCTCTCTTCTGTTTCTCCAATGGAAGCCTCGTGGGAGGTAAAAGAATCATTGAGGAACGATTTTGACCAATTCCGTAGAACGGCATCCGATAAATGGAATGAAGTCTTGTCACGGATAGAGGTGGAAGGAGGGACTGATGAGGAACGTATCCTTTTCTATACTTCATTGTATCGTGCCAGTCTGAGTCCTCATGAAGTAGCTCGTTCGGGAGAATTCTATCGTGCGACGGACGGTAATCTGCATTTGGCTGACAATAAGACCTTTTATAGTTCATGGTCTATCTGGGATACGTTCAGGGCCAAGTTCACGCTGTTGAATCTGCTGGTGCCGGACAGGATGCCGGATATTGCCCATTCTCTGTTGCTACTATATCGCAACGGCAAGGAAGCCTGGAGTACCTCTTTCGAGCCGACCCCCTCGGTGCGAACTGAACATACGGCAACCGTCTTATTGGACTGTTATCATCGCGGTGTGAAAGGTATTGATTTCAGTATAGCCTATCAGGCAATGAAAGAAGAGGTGGATGCTCTGAAACCCAAATCGCCCGACCAGCAGATGGAAGCAGTAACTGACTTGTGGACTTTGTCGCAAATAGCCGCTATTGTGGGACAGACGGAAGATGAACAGAAGTATAAAGCCTTGGCCGAACAACTGTTCGAACAGACCTGGAAAAAAGAATTCATGAACATCACGCCGGATTATGCCAAGATGGGAGGAAACGGAATGTATCAGGGAACTGCCTGGCAATATCGATGGGCTGCCCCATTCTATTTGGATAAGATGAAGGAATGGGTGGGCGAGGAGAAATTGGTAGAGCAACTTTCCTATTTCTTCAACCATTCGTTGTATAACCAGGGGAACGAACCGGACATACATGTCCCTTATATATTCAATAAACTGGGTAGGCCGGATTTGACCCGCGATATTGTGTACCGCCTGCTGACAGACGATAAGATGGTGCATCTCTATGGCGGTAATGCTGAGTTTACTACTCCTTACGTCGGGCGTGCTTTCCGTAACCATCCTGAGGGTTACATGCCAGAGATGGATGAAGATGACGGTACGATGAGCGCGTGGTATGCTTTCAGTGCGATGGGGTTGTTCCCCTTGGTGATTGGCAGTGACGAGTACGAGCTGGTTGCTCCTTTGTTCGATAAGGTGGTTTTGTATTTGCCCGAAGGACGGGATTTGGTAATTACCGCGAAGAACAGGAAGAAGCGGAACAAGGATGCCAAGAAGGTCTTGTTAAACGGGGTGGAGTTGAAGGATTTCTGCCTCCGCCATGCTGCGCTTGAAAAGGGTGGAACACTGACCTTTGTCTTTTAGTTTCAAAAGGCCACAGCGTGACATTGCCCGATGGGGTACAGATGTGTACGCATATAAACGAATGCTAAGTATTGAATTTGAATCTAAACTTGAAAAATAGAAGAATCTATGAAATGGAAACAGATAACCGTATTGGCGGTATTGACGACATCCTGCTTGTTGGCGGAAGCGAAAGTAAAACCTATTGTACATTATAACTTTGGAAAATCAGGGAATGTCACCTATGCTGTGGCTCCGGAGCGGTTGGAACCGGTGACGGGAAAAGGCTCGCTGGTGGCGGTGGGGCGACCTGTCTTCTATGCCGATGCACCCGGCGACAAGAAGATGAAAGGTGAAGGCGGAATCCTGTTTAACGGCGATGGCGACGGATATAAACAGGCATCAGCCGTAGGTATTCCAACCGACAATCAGGTATTGGAAGTATGGGTTAAGCCCAGGCTGAATACCCAATTGAGTGAAAAAGAAAATCAGCAGGCACAGGTGCTACTTTCCAATGGGACAGCTAAAGAAGGATATGTGTTTGTTCATCAGAAAGGGCATTGGTATCTTATCTCCGGCGGTTCGGGACGGGTAGAAGTCGGGGAGGTGTCTCATAACGCCTGGACGCATCTGGCCATGGTGGTGGAAGATGGAAAAGGTTCTGTCTGGATAAATGGGAAGAAGACCGGGACATTCAAACCGACTAAAACCTTGGCACCGCATTTCTCCATCGCTGTTTCGGAAGATGGAAAAGAGGCTTTTTACGGCGAAGTCTATGAGGTAAGGTACAGTACGTTTGCTACGGGTAAGTTTGATCCGGAGTCTGATTTCCTGCTGGATTATAAAAAGCTCAAAGAGACCGGTAAGCAACGCTTGGCCGAACGCCGTGCCTTGGTGCAACAACTGGAACAGGCGGGTGAGGGCAAGAAGGTCGTAGCGGAGCTTCCCGCTGTCTGTCAGGAAAAGGACTGGCTGATCAGTCAGATAGAGGAACCGGCCTGTTTGTATGTACAGCAGTCGGAAGATGGGGTAACATCCAGTTTCCAGTTGAATAACGGGTTGATTTCACGTACTTTTTATGTCGGCGAGAATATTGCCTGTGTAGGATATAAGAATCTTTCGAATGGGGCCGAGTATTTGCGGGCGGTGAAGCCGGAAGCACGTGTTTGTATTGACAGCGTATGGTATGAAGTCGGCGGATTGAAAGGACAGCCGGAATTGTCTTATCTGTTGGATAGTTGGTATACGGAAATGGAGGCATCCGACTTGGCGTTTACACTGGCGAAAGTGGAAACCGGGCTTCCGCTGATGCGCTATCCGTGGACACCGAAGTATAATGCCGTTCCGGCAGACTGGCCTGCCAAGGGCCTGCGCATGGAGATGACTTTTGTACCGACCGAAAGCATGGTGGATGTGAAAGATATGCAGGTGAAGGTCAACTATGAAATCTATCAGGGCTTGCCTGTAATCGCCAAATGGATAGAGGTGATTAATGAAGGCGAAAAGGAAGTGTTGTTGAACGATATGGAGTGTGAGGTACTGGCTGTCAACCAGGATCAGGTGAAACGTCTGCATGTGGAGAGTGATTTCTCCTTTGCGTTGGTCAATGCGGATCTGGAGGGTAGTGCGTTGATGCATTATGCCGGTACTCCCAAACCTTATCACGTGGGTGGTTCTACAACCAAATGGACGGTCGACAAAGACTATAATACCTGGGCCAGCCATAATCAGGCAGAGGACAAGTTCCTGGGTTTCCCACATCATAATTTGTTGTTGAGCAAACTGCCGATGGGACCTTATACGAAAGTTGACCGGGAGGCTCCCTTCAAATCGTACATTACCTTCGAATTGTTGCAGGATAGCGATGACCGTGAGCGGCAGTCACTCGGCCATCGTCGGATGTATAAGAAGTTGGCTCCGCAGACCACCGAGTCACTGATTGCCGGAGGCATCACTTCGCACGATGAAGCGAAGCTGAAAGGGTTTATCGACCAGATGGCGGAACTGGGCCTCGAGCAGTTGGATATTATGGCATGGCCGGGCATCAGCCATGATAACCTGGATTCTACTTATGTACAGTTGTGGCGAAGGGTGGCTACATACGCCAAAGAGCGTGGTATCGTGATGGGTGGTTACGAATTGCAGGTGGCCTCTCGCGGACGAGGAGCTGAGGTGGATTGTATCCATCCGGAGACCGGCAAGCCGGGTAGCCTTTTCGGGCAGAGTGTCTGCATTGCCAGCGGGTGGAAAGACACTTATTATCCGAAGATGTGGGAGTTCTTCGATAAAACTGGATTCATGACGTATAATATGGACGGTCCGTATCACGGCGACCCGTGTGCCTCTACGGTTCATCCGCATCATATGCGGTTGGAAGATTCGCAGTGGCAGCAATGGAAGACGCAGGTAGAGGTCATTCATGAACTGAAACATAGAGGAATGTACGTCCCTATTCCGGACTGGTATTTCCTCAACGGACAAAACGCTACTGGAATGGGATACCGTGAAGCCAGTGCCAACCTGACTCCGCAACAGCAACTCTTGTTGGGCCGACAGTATATCTATGACGGAACCTGGCATAAGATCCCGACGATGGGATGGATGACTTTGCAGCTGGTCGGCTTCTATACAAATGATCCGCGTGTAGGGTTAGAGCCTTTATGTGACAATTTAGACCGCTATGAAGCGCAGCTGATGCAGTTTCTGGGAAGCGGATGCCACCTGACTATCCGCGGAAATCGCTTGTATGATACGCCGGAAACGAAGCAGATGGTGTCTCGTTGTATCAATTGGTTTAAGGAATACCGCGACATATTGACTTCCGATATTATCCATGTCAGCCGTCCGACCGGTCGCGACCTGGACTGCATGATGCACGTGAATCCTTTCATCCGTCATAAAGGGATGGTGGTTGTGTTCAATCCGACCGACAGGGATATCACGAAAGAGATGCGTCTGCCGCTGTATTATACGGGCTTGAAGGATAAGGCTACAGTTACCTCTTCAGACGGAAGCAGGCAGAACTTTTCGTTGAACCAGAAAGGTGAATTACTGCTGCCGGTCTCGATAAAGGCGCAGGGCATTTCCTGGTATCTGATAGAAGAATAGAGTATAGGATGAAATAAGGAGATGGATATGAGAAAGTTATTGCTATTACTGATTGGTGGAATCGTTTGTGTTTTGTTGGTAACAGGATGCAAAGAAACCGGTCATTCGAATAATCGTTATGTCAATAAATGGATTGGTACGGCTTCGGATGGTAGAGTTACTCCGGTCGCTTCCGTGCCGTTCGGTATGATGCAAATCGGTGCGGACACGCGGTCTTGCGGCTCCGGATATCATTATGATGACTCCTCTGTGCTGGGATTCAGTCACCTGCATAAAAGTGGGGGTGGATGTGCCGATTTCTTGGATATCCTGTTTATGCCGTTACCTCTGAATGAGGCAGTGGACGGTGACAGATTGTATTCCAAGCAATACCAGGCGGCATTGTCTCACCAGGAAGAAAAGGCGGAACCGGGATACTATTCGGTCAATCTGTATAACAAGCAGCTGACGGTGGAGCTGACCGCTTCCCGTCGTTGCGGAATCCAGCGATATCGGTATACTTCCGGAGGGGTGATACCGGTAGTGGTAGATTTGAACTATGGTTCGGAATGTGCCTGTACCATCCAACCCGAGCACGATGTAGATACGGTCTATATATCTGCATTCGAGCTAGTGGACTCGTGTACGATTCGCGGTTATCGCTTCTCGAACGGTTGGACACCGGGACAACAGGTATATTTCTATTCCCGTTTCTCATCACCGATCAAAACTTGTGCTTTGTATGTCGATGACCGTCGTATAGCGGAAACTTCCTTTGCCGAAGGACGAAACATAAAAGCTTTACTTTCTTTTGAGAATGAATGTGGAGAGTTGACAGTAAAGACGGCACTTTCTTCGGTAAGCATGGAGGGAGCGGCAGCTAATTTGTTGACGGAAGTCCGGGATAAGGCATTCGAAGAGGTGAGACAGGCAGCCTTTGAGTCATGGAGTCGGGTGCTGGGACAGATAGAGGTGGAGACCGACGATCCGAAGAAGAAGGAACTTTTCTATACCTCGTTGCACAATGTCATGCTGTATCCGTTTCTGATGTCGGATGTGGACAACCGTTTCCGAGGACCGGATTACCAGGTGCACCAGACCGATGGTTTTGACTACTATGGAGGTGTGGTCGGACTTTGGGATACATTTCGGGCGGCTTGTCCGCTGTTGGCAATGCTGAATCCGGAAGTAACAAATGATTATGTCAAGACGTTGCTGGAACATTATAAATATGCCGGACAGCTGCCGATATGGACGTTGTGGGGCATAGAAAATTATCAAATGACAGGAATCCACTCGTTGCCGGTGATAACGAACGCTTACTTGAACGGGGTGCGAGACTTTGACACCCGGTTGGCTTTAGAGGCCATGGTAACTTCGGCCATGAAAGATACGTGCGGTTATTCCATGGGTTATTTTGTCGGTCTGGAAAACTATAAGAAGTATGGCTATGTGCCTTGCGATCTGGAAATGGAGTCGGTGGCACGTACGCTGGAATATGCGTTTGATGATTATGCGCTGGCTCGTTTTGCCGAGGCTGTCGGTGCGGAGCAAGAGGCTGTTCGCTTCATGAATCGCTCGTCCAACTATCGCAATGTCATCGACCCTGTCACCTTGCTGGCACGGGGACGAACGAAAGACGGCGGTTGGCGTACACCGTTCGATCCGTTAGCTTCTTCGCACCGTCGGGACGATTATTGCGAGGGGAACGGATGGCAGTGGACTTTTTTTGTGCCGCATGACGTAGAAGGACTGGCTAGTCTGCTGGACGGTAAAAAAGCATTGGAGGCTCGATTGGACACACTTTTCAGTATGTCTTCCGAATTGCGGGGAGACAATGTTTCCGGGGATATTACCGGACTGATTGGGCAGTATGCACATGGAAATGAGCCGGGGCATCATACCATATATATGTATAATCGGGTAGGTCGTCCTGACAAGACACAGAAGTATGTCAACCAAGTGTTGACCACTCTCTATGACAACACTCCGGCAGGTATTTGCGGCAATGAAGATACTGGACAGATGAGTGCCTGGTATGTTTTTAGTTCGTTAGGCTTCTATCCGATGAATCCGGCTTCCGGACAATATGAGTTGGGTGCGCCCTTGTTCCGGAAGGCTGTAATCAGACTGGCTTCGGGCAAGAAACTGGTTATCCGGGCAGACAACCTGTCGGATGAGAACATTTATGTAGATAAGGTTTATCTGAACGGGCAGCTTCTGGACCGTACGTACATTACGTTCGAGGAAGTACAGCAGGGCGGCGAACTTCGTTTTGAAATGAAAGGGGATGATTTATAAATAAGAGCTAAAGGCTTTGTAATAGGTTTCCATTTAAGAATCAGAGGACATGTCGGAACTCAATTTTTGAAGACATGAATTTATGATTTAAGATCGGACATCCTAAAGGACGAAAGAAGGGGGTGTATCAAACTCTGTATGGAGTGATGATACACCCCCTTTTTAAGGTTATGATTGCAAACTGTAACTTTTCGAAGTGACTATTTGTAAATGGAAACATTAATAAGACTTTTCTTTTATTTCAGCTCCTATTTTCTTTCATTCTTCTATCAGACCGGCTTAATTGTCTGCTCTGATATATAAAGGCAACTCCAACAGGCTTCATTCCCAGGTTTTCCATTGACCATTCTTCGTTCGCCGACTCTGAATGAAGAATTCAGCACTGCTGTTATTACCGATATCTCTTCTTGAAACAGGCCGAAAAGAAACTTAGCTACAAAGAGTTTGTTTTATGCAAAACGCAGAGAATCAGTGAAATATAATCCAATCAGGTGGACTTGTTTTTATGTGGAAATTAAGTCCACCTATTTCACCTCCAGTAAGATGCGGTATTTTGCTTCAATTTGCGGTATGGATAAAAAGAAAAACCGCTGATAATCAATCATTATCAGCGGTTTTCATTGTTTTGCTTTTTGTTTGAGTGATTCGCTTGGGGTTCGAACCCAAGACCCCAACATTAAAAGTGTTGTGCTCTACCTGCTGAGCTAGCGAATCGACCTTGTTTATTGCTGTTAAGCGGTGCAAAGGTAAGCACTTTTTCTGGTACTTCCAAATTTTTTTCCAAAAAAACGAGGAAACAGTACTATTTCGTTAGTGAAAATGGTGTCTGTTGTCCACTTTATTCTTGCAGTTGCGGTTCGTGAAGAACGTAGCGGCGGTAGTAAATCAGTGCCATGGTGGTGACGGGAAGGGAAAGAATCAGCCCCATGATGCCCAGCAGACTGCCGCCGATGGAAAGGGTGAGCAGGATGACGGCGGGCGAAAGTCCCATGATGCGTCCCATGATGTGAGGCGTGACCAGCACATCCTGGATAATCTGCACGACGATGTAGACTACGAGCATGCCGATAATCAGCCACCAGAAATTTTGCCCGGTGTCGATGGCCCGCAGCAGAGCGAGCAAAACGCCAGGCACCATGCCGACTACCTGCAGGTAGGGTACGAAACTGATGACACCGATGAAGGTGCCCAGGCCCAGCGGCATGGGAAAGTCGAACAGCCAGAAGCCGACGGAGAACAGCACGCAATTACTGAGCGCAATGAGTAACTGGCCGCGGAAGTAGCCGCAGAAATAGCGTTCCACATCGCTGACAAAAGTGCGTGCAAACGTCTGGTAGCGCTCGGGTATGTAGGTAATCCAGATGCGGGCGTAGTGGTCATAGTCGAGCATGAGGAAGAAAAGGTAAAGCAGACTGATGAGCGATGCCACCATGCTGAATATGGCGGATGCAGTTGAGTAAACAACTTCCATGATATCTGGAAAAATGCTTTTGAACGTTTCCATCAAGTCGCCTTTGGTAAGATACCGTTTGAGCTCCGGCATGTCGAAAGTATCGCGGAAAAAATCGTATACAGCCGAAGGTATGGTGGAATTGTGGCCGCGTGCTTCGTAGTATCGCTGGAAGACGTACTCCAGATGACTGCATTCCTCCAGTATGGGGGGCACAATGAGGAAGAAAAGTCCTACGAGGCAACCGATAAAAAGCAGAAGGGTCAGGATAACGGCAATGACGCGGAAGCGGATGCGGCACTGATGTTGCAGAAAATTCACCACCGGGTTGAGCAGATAGGCCAGTAGCCATGCCGCGAAAAAGGGAATGACAACGGCTGAGACCAGCCAGAGCAGATACAGCGCAACCGCCAGTCCGCCGGCCAGCAGTAAAGGGCGTGCATAGTTCTTGTTTTCTCTCATGATGTTTAGCTTTTTGTATTTTGGGAGGTGCGCACTCGTTGGGCTGAAAGAGGTGAATATGCGGGCACGGATTTTCGTCAGCTGGAATGAAAATGATTTTGCAAGTGTTTGATATCTATTTTCTTTTGCTTTCCTTATTGCTCTTTTCCCGTGAATCGCGCATCTGTTTCGTGGTCCATATCCTCTTGGTCTCTTGTTGTCTGTCAGTGAACTTCTGAGGAGTATTGGCGGTAACTTTCCATCTTTCAGACCACTGTCTGCAAAAGTAAGTATAAGTTTTTCAAAAACATAAATTAGCACTTATTTTTTTGTCCCACAGTGTAGAAATCCATATATTTGCAATATGGGAATATTGTATTTAGTTCCGACGCCGGTCGGAAATCTTGAAGATATGACGCTTCGGGCCATTCGCATACTGAAGGAAGTGGATGTGATTCTGGCAGAAGATACGCGTACATCCGGCTTGTTGCTCAAGCACTTTGAAGTCAAGAACCGGTTGTGCTCACATCATAAATTCAATGAACACCAGACGGCGGATGCGTTTGCCGCACGTATGGCGGCAGGTGAGCGGATGGCGTTGGTTTCCGATGCCGGAACGCCGGGCATTTCCGACCCCGGCTTCATGCTCGTGCGGGCTTGTGTGGCGCGGGGAGTGGAAGTGCAGTGTCTGCCGGGGCCGACTGCTTTTGTGCCGGCATTGGTCGCATCGGGCCTGCCTTGCGAGCGATTCACCTTTGAGGGTTTCCTGCCGCAGAAAAAAGGACGGGCCACCCGTTTGGAGCAGTTGCGGACGGAACCGCGTACAATGATTTTTTATGAGTCGCCTCATCGTGTAGTGAAAACGCTTGCCCAGTTTGCGGAAACGTTTGGAGCCGGTCGGCCGGCCTCTGTTTGTCGCGAAATATCGAAAGTGCATGAAGAAAGTGTGCGGGGCACGCTGGAAGAACTGCATGCGCATTTTGAAGCCAACGACCCGCGTGGCGAATTTGTGATAGTCGTGGGCGGTTATGATGCTCCTCGGGGGAAGAACCGCGAAAACCGCAGAAGCCGGGATGAGGAGAATGATGATGCGGAATGAAGCTGACAAAAATTAAATGTAGACAAAGATTAAATCCTCTAACTCATATGAAAAAGATTCATCTATTGGCCATGTTTGCCTTACTGGCAGTGGCGGGAGCTTGCGATAGTAAAAACGATAAGGGAAATTCTGCTGTCAGTGCAGAGCAGAACCGGGCAGATTCTTTAGAGCTGGTCATTGATCAGATGCGAAGCGAGACCAATGATCTCAATCAGATGAAATTGAAGATAACGGATATTCTCCGGCAGATTAATGAGGCGGAAGGGCGCATCACCAACTTGCCGGAAGAAACTTCCGAACAGCAAATCATTCTGGAAAACATGGCTTTCATTCAGCAGAAAATGAATGAATACCGTAAAACCGTAGGTGAGATGCGGCAGCAGCTCCGGAATGCCAAGCAGATTTCAGACAATGCAAAAAAAGGCTACGAGGCTGATATCGAATCCTATTTGCAGACGATGAAGGAAAAGGATGCCGAAATAGCTTCCTTGCGTGAGCAGTTGACGCAGAAGGAGCAGATTATTTTGGAGCAGACTGAAAAACTGACGCAACAGACGGAGCAGGTAAACCATCTGACTGCCGACAATGAGGCCAAGCAGCGTGCCATTGACGAGCAGGACCTGAAGTTGCATTCGGCCTGGTATGTATATGGAACAAAGCGTGAATTGGAGGAAGAAAATATTCTGGTCAAGGGCAAGATTATGGAGTCCGATAAGGTAAACCATGATTATTTCACCCGAATAGACATCCGTGCAACGAAGTCCATTCCGCTTTATTCCAAGAAGGTGAAATTGCTGACCACTCACCCCGAAGGAACTTACAGCTTTGTGAAGGACGAGAAAGGTGAATACGTATTTAATATTATTCAGCCGGAGAAGTTCTGGAGTACCAGTCGCTATCTTGTGATATCTGTACGTTAAGTGCAGGTTTTCCATGCAATACAAGCCCCGATGCTCCGGTTGCTGCCTGCAGCCGGGATGTATCGGGGCAGTTTTCTTCCCGACGGGCGTTGGGGAGGTAAAGCCGGAAGGGTTTTCTGCTGTTCATAGTGGCCGTGTCAGGAAACGCAGTCGTTTTCTTTACTTGATGATTCATCAGGAGAGCCGAAAGTTTTTTTGCTTTTTATTTGGTCTTTATTTAAGGCGCGTCCTCTTTTTCCTGTTCGTTGCTTTTCCTTTTTGAGAGTATAAGGATGTTTTGGCGGGCGGAAGCCGTATCTTATGAGGACTTTGTTTCTTTCGTACAGTTTATTCAGTATTCAGTTATGCATATTCGGATTTTTTCGTTTCTTTACTCCTTGTTGCTGTTGGGCGGTTGTTCCTACCATCAGTTTGGGGCAGTGACTGCGGGCAGCAGTTTGGGCGCCATGTTCGGTTCCAGTATCGGTGGCCTGTCCGGTGGTTATCGTGGACACGAAATTGGTACGGTGGTGGGTATGGTCGGCGGTGCGGCCGTTGGTCTGGCTGCCACCTCGGAGCGCAATGCTGCCAAAGAGCCGGTGAATGAGGAGGAATATGATTTGGACTATGGGCGATATGAGCGTTCTCCGAAACGTGCCCGGCATGGCGCCCCTCAGCAACTTAAGGTGGAGCAGGTTCGCTTTGTCGATGACAACGGTAACCGCCGCCTGGAAACCGGCGAACGCGCGGCTGTCGTGCTGAAAATATACAATCGGGGGAATCGGACGCTCTATCGGGTGGCGCCGCAGATTTACTGTGACAACAAGCGCATCTGGATTTCGCCCACAGCTATTGTCAGTGAACTTGCGCCGGGACAGGGTTTCCGTTATAGGGCAGAGGTTTATGCTTCACGCAGGCTGAAGCCGGGACGTGCCCGGTTTACTGTGAAATTCAGCTGTGGCGGACCGGCTGTCGAGGCCGGAACGTTCAGCATTGTTACGGCACCTTGACTGCTGGAACTCTGACTGGAGGCTGAGAAGAAAGATGGATATCCCCGATGCTGTGCAAATGTGCCGGCATCGGGGATATCTGTTTTTGCTATGTAATCCTGTTTTTGCTATGTAATCATTGGGAGTTCGGATTGCGTTTGTTGCATTGGAGGGAAAGTTCCTGTTGGTGCGGCTCTTGGGCCTGAATCTTTACGCTGTAGCCGGCGGCCACTGGGAGCGTTCACCGGGAGAAGAAAGACCTTTGGGCGCAGCATCATCAGGAGCCAGGCCTGTTGCAGGCATTCAGGTATGGCGGATGATTACTTGTCCTGCTTTTCCATCCATTCGTGCAGATGGCGTGCCAGAACCTCGTAGCCTTGCTGTTTAAGGTGGATGTAGTCACCGCTGTAATAGTCGTCGTTCAGGCTGCCGTCGGACGTGACAAACCATGCCGTCGGGTTGATGTAGTCTGCCCGGTCAAACCGGGTTTTGTCCAGAATTTCGTGTATGCGGTCGCATTTTCCGCGGATTTCACTTGAGGCTTGTTTGCCGGAGGGCAGCAGACCGAGCAGCAGGATGCGTGCCTGTGGAAACTGGCGTTCTGCTTCCTGCGTTACGGCGCAGATGCCTTCGGCTACGTCTTCCGGCTGGTTGTTTCCGGAAATCAGGTTGTTGATGCCGATGGCAATGGCTACATATTCCGGTTGGCAGTGGTTGTAATTGCCGTAGCGTATGCGCCAGAGCAGGTTTTGGGTCCGGTCACCGGAGATGCCGGCCGACTCCCATTTCCCGGCACCGAACTGCTGGTCGAATGCTGATTTGCCCACCTTGTAGGTGACGAGCTGGCGGGTGCCGCCTGCGCCTTGAATAATCGAATTGCCCAGAAGCAGCAGTTGCAGCCGCTTGCCTTCCAGCGTCTCTTCGATGTCCTTCGCTGCACTGTGCCATTCCTTGCCCTGCTGCCATCCGGCTCCCGACCTGAATTCATTGCCGGGCACGGCATGCGTACACTCGTTCTTGTAGCGGCCGGTGGCTTTGAGGATAAAGTTTACGATGGGCTCAGGGTTGGCGAGTGAGTGTGGATGGTGGTCCACGCCGGGCTTGTGGATGATGTGGATGGGGCGTCCGCGTTCGGCCATGCGTTCGGCAAAAATCTGCGTGTTTTCCTTGACGGGCACCACTTTGTCCACGTCGCCCACCACGTGCAGGCAGGGTATTTTTGCCTTGGCTATGATGCGGGCATGGTCAATCGGATTCTTTTTCCATTTCAGCGCTTCAGCCTTGTCCTTGAATCCGTAGGCTTCAAGCATCAGCCGGATGTCTGTTTCCGAGCCGGTGTAGTCACCTTCGCCCATCGGCCAACTTTTCAGGTCCATGACCGGAGCGTCGGCATAGATGCAGGCAACCTTTTTCGGATTTTTGGCCGCCCAGTTGTAAACGATGAGTCCGCCGCGGCTCATGCCTTCGAGAGCAACCTTGCGGTGGAAACCGTTGTCGGTCATCAGCTGGTACAGGCGGTCCCAGCGTTCCACGGCCTTGGGCGCACCATAGAGGTTGGCCACGTCGGTGTAGACTACATGGAATCCGGCCTCCAGCAGGGCAATGTCTGTTTGCGGCTCATGTCCCCAAAAGCGGGCGCGGATAATCCAGGGCTTGCCCTCGGCCTGTACGTAGGGCTGAACGATGAGGCTGCCGACGCCGTGGCATTTGAAGTGGTAACCGCGGAATCCATGGAAATTGAACGGTTCCTGAGGTTGCAGGCCGCTGATGTCGGCAAGCGGAAGCTGTGGCTGCAACAGGTAGGTACCTATCTTTCGGGCCATGACGCCTGCTCCGATGGAGGAGGGATGCAGACGGTCAGGGAAGAGTTCGCCTCTCCATTCCGTTCCGAAGATATTGTTCAGATTGATGATTTCCAGTTGATTGTCATAGGCAATCTGTTCGATGAGGGGGAGAATGCCTCCCGTGATGACGGGCGCGTTGATGTTGTCGGGACTGTCCAGATAACAGCGCACGGGCGTGAGCAGGATGATGCGTGGGCGTGAGGGCAGTTGTCGGTAGCTGTCGATGAGCTGTTGGTAGTCTTTCACAAAATCGTCCTTCCACTTCCAGTTGAAGGGCTTCGAGTCGTTGGTGCCCAACTTGATGAGGACGATGTCGGGGCGAAAGTCCTTCGACTGGGAGTAGGCCGTTGTCTTGACATAGGGCGAATTGCCTTTTGAGAGCAGGGTTGTGCCCGATACGCCAAAGTTGCGTACTTCGAAATCGTCGCCCAGAAAATATTGCAGTTGCGACGGATAGGAGTTGGCATCGCGGTTGGCGATACCGGCACCATAGGTAATGCTGTTGCCTACGCATGCCACCCGGGTTACTTTCTTTTCTGCGGTCATGCAGGCCGGCAGCAGGAGCAGGGCGCCCACCACGAGGGCCGCCCAGCGGCGGAATGTTTTTCCCATATCAGGTTGGTTTAAGAATCTTTGTCGGAATGCTGTTGGTGTCCGAAAAACAGGCTGGTGACCTGCCGGTCTGGGCGGGAGGGGCAACCGTTTCTTTCCGGGGAACACGCGGCAAAACTTATTTCAGGATGATTTCCTTGATGATGGGCCAGCAGGTATGTGCTGCGGTCACTTCGATTTTGACCGCCAGCAGCGCTTCGCCGTCGAGAGTGGCCCGGGCTTCACCCAGTTCGTTGAACGATGCTACCTTGACGAAGTTTTTCCCGTCTTTGCTGACGAGAAGGTCGCCGTGGGTGATGTAGTCCTTTGAGTCGCCGGTGATGACTTTCACTTCATTGACCGTGGTGGGTTCTCCCAGCAGCAGGCTGAAGTAGTGTCCTGGATTCACGGTGGCGCAGCCCCAGAAGAAACTGTTGGTCTTGCCGTCGAAGGCATATTCTGCATGATAGGGCGCATTGGTGGGGATATTTGTCTCAATGCGGGCATTGCGCACGAGGGCCGGTTTTTCCTCCTGTGGTTCGAATTCTTTTTCGTTCAGTGCGTCGTCGTCATAGAAATTGATGCCGAGAGTTTTCATGGCCGGGTAGAAAGCCGTCAGCCGTCGGGAGAAACTTTCCCAATTGTGCTGCGCGGAGGGTGTCCACAGGACTTCGGCCAGCGCACACATGCGGGGGTAGAGCATCCAGTCCACACGGTCGAAGGTGGCAATGCGTTCGGTCCACAGGTTGCCCTGTCCGCCCATGACGAGGGCCTTCTGAGCTTGCGGAAGGCTGTCGGCCGCAGGTTCCCATTCATAAATCTTTCGGGTGGAGTTGCCGGCATAGCCCCAGTCGTAGTAGCAGCCGTGTTGCGGACACATGATGACGGGGATGCCCCGCTCCAGAGCTGCTTTCTGTCCCTGCAGGCCGTCGTTGCGCCAAGACATGACGACATCTTCGGGCGTGGCTACACCGCGGTCGTTGATTTCGTCCCAGCCTATCATGGTTTTGCCTTTGGCACGAATCAGGGCGCTCATGCGCCGGGTGAAGTAGTCCTGCAGTTCGCTCCACTGCTTCATGCCTTCGCGCTGGAACAGAGCCTGGCATTTGGGACAGTGCTGCCAGATTTCGGTGGATACCTCGTCGCCGCCCAGGTGTATGTAGTGCGACGGGAAAATCTCAGCCAGCGCGTCCACCACGTCGGCGGCAAATTCGAATACCTTCGGATTGCCGATGCACACCATGTTTTCGTTGGCACGCTTGCGGTCGGCCACGCTGCGTTCCTCGGGATAGGCCTCGAAGGTGCCGCCGTTGCAGGAGAGTTCGGGCAACGCAGCCAGCAGGGCGGTGGCATGGCCCGGCAGGTCGACTTCGGGAATGATTTCGATGCCCCGCAGGCCGGCATAGCGGACCACGTCCTTGAGTTCTTCGGGCGTATAATATTTGCCGGACAGTTGTGGAAAATCGTGATAGTAGGTACCGGCTTCAGTCAGTGCCGGATATTTTTTCATGGCCATGCGCCAGGCCTGGTTGTCGGTGAGATGCAGATGTAGCGTGTTGAACTTGAAGAGGGCCAGACGGTCGATGGTCTTTTTCAATTCGTCCGGCGTCCAGAAGTGGCGGCTGCAGTCGAGCATGAGTCCGCGGTAGGCATAGCGCGGCCGGTCGGTGATGTCGACGGCGGGCAGTTTCCCGTCGGCCGATAGCAGAATGAGTTGCCTGAGAGTGGCGAAGCCGTGGTTCATGCCGCTGATGCTGGCAGCTTCGATGCGGATGCCCTTTTTCCCGATGTTGAGGCGGTAGGCCTCGCGCGACAGGGTGCCGTTGAGATGGAAGTTGAGGTCTCCTTTTTCAGTGCCTACCGTTATCTGGCGTCCGGTTGTTTTCTGCAGGTCGGCTGCCATGAGGCGCGCAGTTTCCATCCAGGGTTCCGGAACCGACACTTTTTGCAGGTTGTCCAGATTGTAATGGCCGGGATGGATGTCGGCCTGCAGCACTTGCGGCAGTACGTCGATGGTGGAGGCGACTTTGCGTTCACGGACAAAAATGAAGATGATGGCCGCAACAGCAAGCAGAATGAGAAATCCTTTTGTCTTCATAGTATTCGGCAGATTAGAGAACGTGTAGTTCCGGAAGAGGGAAAAATCCCCTGGAACAAGCCGTGGGATTCTTGAGGGTGGTTCTCCGGAACGTGTTACAGTTTTTTACGAAAGTTGTGGCAGGCGTGTGAACGAAGCGAAAGCGCATTTTCCGGTTGGCTGCTTTGCTTCTCCGCTGCCGGCTTTTCTGCAAAAATACGAGTAAAAATCAAGATGGGCAACTGGTTGCCGTGACAAAATGAACGGTGGCAGATGAAACCGTTTGGCGGTGAATGGTAAATGCGATTTTTATGAAAGTTTAACTGGTCTTCGGGGAGGCTCCGGCGGATGTGCGGAGAAAAGGCGGATGCAGGTATCGCTTCCGGCTTTCAGAAAAAAGAGTACCGCCGGCAGAAAAAACGGAAGTAAGGCGCGTTTTTTCGCTCAGTATGGGCGAAAATTTAAAAGTAACACAAAAAAACGGATAACAGGGCCCTATGCCCCTGCCATCCGTTCCAGCTATTGCAAAGATACAAATTTTTGAAGCGGAATCCAAATTTGCATTACGCATCTTTAACATTTCGTGCAGTCCTTCGCGGGTTGGAAAAGGGGGTGTTCCGGAAGGTTTCCGAACAGACAGAAATCGTTTTTTTTGATAAATGTGGGACGTCGCGGAAGGCGGGGTCGGCCAAAATGATTACATTTGTAGAAAATTTGATACCGACATGACCATACATCTTGTATATTTCAGTGCAACTTATACAACGCGCAGTGTGCTTCGCGGAATAGCCGGCCATTGGGCTGGCGCAGTGGTGGAACATGACATAACGGCACAGGCTCCTGCAGTTCCTGTCCAGTTGGGTGATGATGATCTTCTGCTCTTTGGAGCGCCGGTGTATTGCGGCCGCATCCCCGAGGAGGCTGCGCTTCGCCTTCGCTCATTTCGCGGTGCAGGCACCCGGGCCGTGGCCGTAGCCGTTTACGGCAACCGCCATTACGACGAGGCTCTGGCCGAAATGCAGGACTTGCTTTCCGGACAGGGTTTCCGCCTGGTGGCCGCGGCAGCCTTCATCGGGCGGCATTGCATTTTCCCGGAAGTGGCTTCCGGCAGGCCCGATGCGGCCGATGCAGAACGCATGGCTGCCTTTGCCGAGGCCTGCCGGCCGGTGCTGGAAGCGCCGGCCGGTGCTTTGGGCGACGTGAAAGTGCCCGGCAGCGGCGAACTTCCTCCATACAAACGGGTGCCATTCTGCCCGATGCCTACCGATGAGTGTACCCAGTGCGGGCAGTGCGCCGAATTGTGTCCGGTCGGAGCCATCAGCGCGGAGGATGTGACGAAGGTGGATGCATCGCGCTGCATTGCCTGCGGACGTTGTGTGGTGGTGTGCCCGGTTGGCGGCCGCCGTTTCGGCGGGGAGGCCTATGCCGCCGCTTCAGCCCATTTCGTGGCTGCTTTCAGTGCCCGTCGCGAGCCGGAATGGTTTGTGGCCACATTGAAGTAAGTGTCCCATGAATCCTCTCCGGATGCAGCCTGCCGGGAGTTTCTGCCATTGTGATAATCCCTAAGTCGAAAACATGAAGGAAAAACAGCAGGGAGCCGCCTCGCCTACTGAATGGTTCGTTCTTCGCGTGACCTATCAGCGCGAGCTGCTGGCGAAGCAGATGTTTGACGAGCTGCAGGTGCCTTGTTTCCTCCCGATGGAGTGGGTGAAAAAACGGACATCCTGGGGAAAGGAAGTGAAAGTAAGGCAGCCGGCCATTCATAATTACGTCTTTGTGCGGTCAACGCGTGAGCAGCTCGACAGCCTCAAGCGTTACCGCATGCCCTTTCTGCGCTATGTGATGAGCGCTTCCAGCGGCAGGAAGGAAGTGCAGACCGTGCCCGAAGAGCAGATGGAAAGTTTTATTGCCGTGGCCGGCAGCGAGGTGCAGAAGGCGGAATTCCTGAATCTGGAGGAACTCGACCTGACTTGTGGCGACCGTGTCAGGGTGGTTGCCGGTCCGTTCGAGGGAGTGGTGGGGGTGTATATGCGCACAGCCAATACCCGTTGCCGTCGGGTTGTGGTGCAGGTGGCCGACCTTTTTGCTGTAGCTACGACCACACTGCCGGCATCTCTGGTCGAAAAACTGGATATACCGGGCGCGAAGGCAGAACCGCAACCTTAGCGGGCGGGTGTAGCTTGCTTGCGGACGGCAGTTGCTTCCTTTTTCCCGATGGGGCAGAACCTCAGCCGTTTGCCTTTTTTCGGGCATTCGGCGGGATGCGTATTTCAAAAGAAAATGCAGAAAAAATATTTTTTTGTTTGCTCAAACAACGGTCATGCCGTAACTTTGCACAGCAAAATCAACACTGCATTATTTTTATTTATGGGAGGCTTTTTTGGTACAATTTCCGTGCGGAGTTGTGTGGCCGATTTGTTTTACGGCACCGATTACAATTCGCACCTGGGTACGCGCCGCGGTGGTTTGGCTACCTATAATCAGGAGGAGAAAAAGTTCACACGCTCCATCCACAATCTGGAAAGTTCATATTTTCGTACGAAGTTCGAGCCGGGGCTGTCACGCTTTGCCGGTTGTAATTCCGGTATCGGTATCATCAGCGACACCGATGCGCAGCCGCTGGTCATCAATTCACATTTGGGGCGGTTTGCCATTGTGACAGTAGCCAAGATTCAGAATCTGGACGAACTGGAATCCAGTTTGCTTTCGCAGAACATGCATTTTGCCGAGTTGTCGTCAGGACAGACCAACCAGACGGAGCTGATTGCTTTGCTCATTATCCAGGGGAAGACCTTTGTGGAGGGCATTGAGAATGTGTTCCGGCACATCAAGGGTTCCTGCTCCATGCTCCTGCTGACGGAGGACGGCATTATTGCTGCCCGTGACAAATGGGGCCGGACGCCGATTGTCGTGGGCCGTAAGGAGGGTGCTTATGCACTGACCAGCGAAACGACGGCCTTTGCCAATCTCGACTACGAAATCGACCGTTATGTCGGTCCGGGCGAAATTATCCGTGTGCGGGCCAATGGCTGTGAGCAGATGAAGGCACCGGAGGAGCAGATGCAAATCTGTTCGTTCCTTTGGGTATATTATGGCTTCCCAACGTCTTCCTACGAAGGCATCAACGTGGAGCAGGTGCGCTATGACAGCGGATATCTGATGGGACAGGAAGACCACACCGAAGTGGATGGCGTTTGCGGTATCCCCGATTCGGGTGTCGGCATGGCTCTGGGATATGCAGCAGGCATCGGACGTCCCTATCGGCGTGCCGTTTCAAAATACACACCGACCTGGCCGCGCAGTTTTACCCCGAGCAACCAGGAAATGCGTTCGCTGGTGGCGAAGATGAAACTCATTTCGAACCGGGCCATGCTCAAGGGACAGCGGATGCTCTTTTGCGACGACTCCATCGTGCGGGGAACGCAGTTGCGCGACAATGTGAAAGTGCTTTTCGAGGAAGGTGCCAAGGAAGTGCACATGCGCATTGCCTGTCCGCCGCTCATTTACGGTTGCCCGTTCCTGGGATTCACCTCGCAGAAAAGCAAGATGGAGCTGATGACGCGCCGCATCATTAAGGACCTTGAAGGCGACGAAGATGCAAAACTCGACCGCTATGCAACGGCCGGAACGCCGGAGTATGAGAAAATGGTGGAAGTGATGCGTGAGAAGTTCGGGCTGACTTCCTTGCAGTTCAACAAACTGGAAAATCTGGTGAAGGCTATCGGCCTGCCCAAATGCAAGCTCTGCACCCATTGTTTCGACGGAACGGGATGCGGACATATGGATGAATAATTCTCTTTTGGGGATAATGATATATCGGAGGGGCAATGCAGCGCGCATGCCCCTCCGATGCTTTTGGAGCGTAGAATAGTCTGCCCGGATAATTCCCGACGGAACCGTCGGGGGCCGTAATGGCGGGCATGTCCTGCGACGGGTGATGCAAAAAGCAGGCGCTTCCTTTTCCCGCGTGGGAGAAGGAAGCGCCTGATGGTTTTGGGGTGTGCTGCGGCCTAAAGTTTCCCGATGACTTGCTTGAGCTGTTCGCCCAGTCCGATGGTATAACCCTGTGTCTTGAATACGACGCGGTTGAAGGTGTCGCCGATGACAACAATCGGGAGTTCGCGAGTGTGGGTGAGTCCGCTGCCGAAGAAGTCGGCGGCTATTTGTCCTTCGGTGTCAATGCCGAAGCGCAGGTTCGACGGCAGTTGTGTGAATTCGGCTCTGTTCTTGCAGAAGCGCTCATACTCGTCCCTGGAGGGGAACAGCAGGAGCAGGGTACGCTCCCAGGCTTCAAGTTCGGTCTTCAGCTTTTCAATGTCGTGGAGAATGTGGTTGGTGGGCTCATGGTTGGCGCGGATGAGACCCACGACGAAGTAGCCGCGGCCGGTGGTGGAGAGAATGGATTTTACGCACTGGTCCGCTACATCAAAATATTTGTTCTCCGAGTTGAAGGAACCGATGACAGCCACGTTTTGTTTGTCTTCGCGCATCACCAGAGTTACGGCAGTATCCTTTCCTGCTTCCACAGGGAAACCGCAGAAGCGGGCCAGCACGCCGCCATCGGCCATGCGGGTACCCGATGTCAGCAGGTAAATGCCGGCGTCGAGGTTTACGCCCGTGCGGAACGGATTGTCCCAGCTGCCGCCGTATTCCAGAAGACGGGGCATGCCGTTTTCGATTTTGCTGATGGTGAAGTGGGAATAATAGTTGGGGTTTTCCATATATTCACGCGGTGTGTAGTCGAGGTGCACTTTCCCGGAGGGTGACGATGCAGCCGGCGCCGCGTTGTTGTCCAGTTCCACGGTAGTCCAGTCGGGCTGATAGCCGGCCGGTTCGCGGCAGGCGTTGGTGTTGGCGTCATATTGCACTTTTCCTGTGACAGGGTCGATGCGGGCGGGAATGTCGCAGCTGCGTGCGGCGGCTACGAACAGCAGCCCCTTGGAGTAGTTGTCGGCAAAGGCATAGCGGTGGGCCGATTCGGGTGACAGGCAAAGTCCTGTCGGATTCCAGACCGTGTCGGTGGTGATGCTGTCGCGTACCCACGCAGCCAGTTCGGCCGGATTGTCGTGGAAGTGCTTCCGCTTTCCGTCCGTGAATACTTTGTGGAAATAGCCGCGCCAGGGAGTGAGGGGCTCGTTGGCGATGCGCGGGCAGAGCACATAGCGGAGGTAGTAGGTGCTGGGTGCCGCGGGAGCCAGCTTCAGATGGTCTTCGGCAACGGACAGGGAGAAGTCGCGCAGGTCCTTGTCGCTGACGGTGCCCAGCCAGTCGAGTGCGAGGTTCTTGTATTGTTTGCACAAGGCAAGCAGTTGGGCGTGGTTGCCGTGGCTTTTGCGCACCAGCGGGTAGAGGCGCTTGAAGTCGAGTCCGTTTTCCCGGCAGAAGGCGGCCGTGGCTGCCGAGTCGGGGAAGGTGGCGGCATAGGCCGCGCGCAGACTGTCTTCGTAGGCCAGTCGTCGGCTGTTGGCGGCGACGGCGGCCGAGTCAAGCTGCGGCAGATTGTTTTTTCCGGCAGGCGGTGTGATGTTCATCTCTGTGAGGAAGGGCTCTCCGGCCCGATGGTTGAGCGACAGCTCCACCAGGGTATCCTTTCCGGCCGTGATTTTCTGGAAGCCGAAGTGCTGTCCGTCCGTGGCCCAGGCTACGAAATCGCCCAGTCCGGTGGTGATGCTGGCGTGCCCGGTTGCGTCAGTCCGGGTGGTCATGACCGTAAAGAGTTCGGCGTAGTTGTAGAGTTTGAATTCGACACGGGCGCCGGCAACGGGCTGCTGCTGTCCGTTTACTACGCGGACGGTGGTCTGGGCTACGTCGGCATAATTGTCCGTGACATTGATTTCCGTGTAGCAGGCATTGCGCTGCATTACGTCTTCCGGTCCGGCATAATGTCCGAACACCTTGGTGTGCATGAGCATTCCGCGGGAGGCCGGTTGGTTGAACCATCCGAGATTGAGCACCGGTTCGGGCTCACAGGCACCGAGAAAATACCATTTCCCGTCCACCCAGGCTTCCACCCAGGCATGATTGTCGTCCGTGTGTGCCCAACGGGGAGTGTAGACCTGCCGGGCGGGGATGCCGACGGTGCGGAGGGCGGCTACGGTAAGTGTCGACTCCTCTCCGCAGCGGCCATAGCCCGTCCTGATGCTTTGCAGTGGGGAAGAGGTTCGGGCGTCCGAGGGCTGGTAGGTGACGTGTTCGTGGCACCAGTGGTTCACTTCGAGCACGGCATCGTACATGGAAAGTCCGGCTACGCGCTCTTTGAGTTCCTCGTAGCAGGTGGTGCGGAAGGTGTCGAGCGGTTCGTTGTTGACGCGCACCGGCAGCACGAAGTGGAGCCATTCGCGGTCGGGCACCTGTTGTCCCCAGGCCATTTCCTGGCGGGCGCGCAGGGCGCACTCGGTTTGTTGCAGATGATATTCCGGCGAATAGTCGGCCACGTCGGGCCAACTCATGTAGGCATAAAGGAAGGTGAGTGCCTCGCGGGCTTCTTCGCTGGTGGCAAGGGCAAGGGCCTCCTGGGGATGCTGGCACGGCAGGCTGGCTGTGCGCTGTTCGAAATCGCTGGTTACGGTTTCGTTGATGAGGGGCTGACGGCAGGCGGCTGTGGCCAGCAGTGCCGAAAGGAAAAGCAAGTGTATATTTTTCATATGGTGTGATATTGGCATGCAGATGATGAAGACTGCGCTGTGACGTAGTTTGTGTTATTCCTTGTTCAGGGTCACCAGCACTTTGTCGATGCGTGCTCCGTCCATGTCGGCAATTTCGATGTTGAATTTGTTCCAGCTGAAGCGGTCGCCGGCATGGGGAAGATGGTCCAGCTGGGTCAGACATAGTCCGCCGATGGTGGTGTATTCACTGTTGCTGTAGAGTTCTTCTTGGTCGAAGTAGACCAGAAAATCGTAGAGCGTGCAGTGTCCGTCGACGAGCCATTCTTCATTGTCCTTACGCTTGGTGATTTCCGATTCGCTCTCTTTGCGGTCCACGATGCCGACGAGCGCCTCCATGATGTCGCGGAGCGTAATGATACCGACGCAGCAGCCGAACTCATCGTGTACGAGTCCGCGACTGATGCCCAGTGTCTTCATTTCTTCCAGCGCTTTGTATACGTGGGTATGCTCATAGAAGTAGGTAGCTTTGCCCAGCAGGTTTTTCAGGGAGAAATCGGGCTGGTCGATGGTGAGAATCAGGTCCTTCAGCGAAACGACGCCGACGATGTGGTCCAGGTCATTGTCGGCCACGGGGTACATTTCATACATCTCCTTGGCCAGAATGTTGCGTACCTGGCCGGCTGTCATCGACAGGTCGAGCCAGACGAGGCTGTGGCGGTGGGTCATGATGGAGCCTACCTTCAGGTCGCCCATGAGGAAGACTCTCTCGACGATGTCCTGCTCCACCGGTTGCACTTCGCCGTCGGCGGTGCCTTCCTGGATGATGCATTTGATTTCTTCTTCCGTCACCTTGCTGTTCTTTTCCTTTACTCCGAGCAGGCAGAAGAGTCCTGCGGTGCTCCGTGACAGTATCCAGACAAAAGGAGCCGTGGCCTTGGAGAGCCAGTACATGGGTTTGGAGATAAGCTGTGCCACTCTTTCGGAAGCGTTCAGTCCGATTTGCTTAGGCAGCAGTTCTCCGAAGACAAGAGTCAGATATGTCACGACGACAACGATGCATCCCTGCGCCACGATGCCTGCATAGCTGGAGGAAACACCTACTGTCATCAGCCAGCTTTTGAAAAGAGAGGCTATCTGGTTGCCGGAGTAGATACCCGTCAGAATGCCGATGAGTGTGATACCTATCTGCACGGTGGAGAGAAAGCGTTCCGGCTCTTTGGCCAAGCGTAGCGCTGTCTGTGCTGAAGCATTGCCCTTTTTGGATTCAGCCTCCAGGTTGGATTTGCGGGCTGAGATGAGTGCTACTTCGGCCATTGCAAAAATGCCGTTGAGAAGAATAAGTCCCAGAATAATGAAATTTTCGTTCATTGAGCGGATGTGTGTATATTTAAAATGTGTATGTTTCCTGACGTACACTGGATTCTTTCCTACAAAAGTAATCATATTTTTTCGGCAAAAGGGAGTTCTCGGGATATATTTGTTTCGCGCGAAGGATACTTGACGGAAGCAGCGATGGTCAGTTAAGGCGCTCTGCCTGTGGCTGTAGATGCCGTTCCGGGGGAATCCTTTACCGGTCGGAACCCGCCGGCAGGAAGGCTGTAATGCTTGCATCCGGCAGTCACGAAGGGCTATGCAGCAAGGGAAAACTGTCGATACCGGTGGGGACAGGCGGATGAATAAAACCGGAAGAGAATGATTTTTTTTGAAATAAAATAAGAATCAGATGCTTGAATGAAAAAAAAGTTGTACCTTTGCGCCGATTTAGAGTCTGACGGGGCCGGACAAGCGGAGTGTAACCAGATTTTTTGCATTCCCGCCTCGCGGAAAAACCGTTTAAAGTATTAAAAAATAATGTACGCAATCGTAGAGATTAACGGTCAGCAGTTCAAGGCAGAAGCTGGTAAGAAGCTTTTTGTCAACCACATCCAGAATGCAGAAGGTGGCCAGACTGTTGAATTTGAGAAGGTGCTGTTGGTTGACAACAACGGCGAAGTGACGGTAGGTCTGCCTACTGTGGCTGGAGCAAAGGTAGTATGCGAAGTAGTATCTCCGCTGGTAAAAGGCGACAAGGTGCTCGTTTTCCACAAGAAGCGTCGCAAGGGCTATCGCAAGCTCAATGGTTATCGTCATCAGTTCACTGAGTTGACAATTAAAGAAGTAATTGCTTAATCCTAAAAAAGTAGAAGAAAATGGCACACAAGAAAGGTGTAGGTAGTTCTAAGAACGGCCGTGAGTCGGCTTCACAGAGATTAGGCGTTAAGATTTGGGGCGGTCAGAATTGCATCGCCGGTAACATCATCGTGCGTCAGCGCGGTACGGTTCACTATCCCGGCAAGAATGTCGGTATGGGCAAGGACCACACGCTCTTCGCTTTGGTTGACGGCGTAGTCAACTTCAAGCGTGGCAACCGCGACCGCAGTGTCGTATCTGTACTTCCCAAAGCAGAGGCCTAAAGAGTAATTAACCATTAAACGTTGCGGGCGCTCCGAAATATTCGGGGCGCCCGCAATGCGTATTCTCCGGAAGAGAAAGGGGGAACTGGAAGCATGGGTCGCATTGTAAAAGTGGAGGTGGCTTGCGGGGGAATGCCTTTTTCAGTCCTCCTTTCCTGAACGGCACGTTTCGGGGAGTAACGGCGGCATTGGCAAACATGCGGATTTTCCAGAAAGGGCGGCATTTGAACATTCTGATATTCAGCCGGCCCCTTGGAAAAAACAGTCAGTATTTTAGAAAAAACTCTTGGTACTTTAGAAAATTCTGTCAGTACTTTTGTTTTTCCGAAAGTACTGACTGTTTTTTTGTTCCGGTATCCGGGGTTTTGACGACTTCCGGAAGGGGAGCGAGGCAGCCGTGTTGGAACGTATGCGGGAGGGGTAGCATGAACACCGGGCGGGAGGGTTGCGGCAGCCGAAAGACGGGCTGGCATGAAGGTGCCGTTTTGCTTTCCGTTCAGCCGGAAAAAATACAATCTGCAAAAAAATGCAGAAAATTGTTCCTGGATGTTAGTTTTCCGGCGGACCGTTCTTGAAAAAATATGTATCTTTACGGCCAAAAAATAAAGCAGACTACCGACGGACTCTCCGGGAAACGGATGTTGCAGCCTTGTTCGGCACATGGTGCCGCCTGGCCAATACCCCGTTGAGAAGGGGGAAAGATAATCTGTCGGCAGTCGGAAATGTTTCCCAATCATTCAAGGTTAAACAATCAATGAAAAAAATTGTACTACTCCTCTTGATGCTGCCTTTCCTGGTAGCTGGTGCGCAGAACCAGGCAATGCCCAAACGTGAATTCCGTGGTGCGTGGATTCAGATTATCAACGGTCAGTTCCAAGGTATGAGCCGTGACCAGATGCAGGCTAATCTGACCCATCAGCTGAATACGTTGCAGCAGTGTGGGATTAATACTATCATCTTCCAGGTGCGTGGCGAGGCGGATGCCTTGTATGAAAGTCCTTATGAACCCTGGAGCCGCTTCCTTACCGGTACGCAGGGACTTGCACCTTCGCCCTACTGGGATCCTTTGGCCTGGATGGTGGAGGAATGCCACAAGCGGGCAATGGAACTGCACGCGTGGATTAATCCGTTCCGGGCCAAGACCAAAGGCACAACGGCTCTTTCGCCCAAGCATCCTTACCTGAAGAATCCGTCTCTGTTTTTCCAGTATGACAATCTGATACTTTTCGATCCCGGTATCCCTGCCAATCGTGAGTACATCTGTAAGGTGGTGGCCGACATTGTCAAGCGCTATGACATCGACGGATTGCATATCGACGATTATTTTTATCCGTATCCGGCGCCCGGGCAGACCATTCCCGATGCAGCCACTTTCCAGGCCTACAATAATGGCATCAGCAACATTGACGACTGGCGCCGCTACAATGTGAACCGTTTTATGGAGATGCTCTATGAAACGGTGCACAGCGTGAAGCCTTGGGTGAAAGTGGGCGTGGCTCCTTTCGGCATTTACCATAACCAGAAGAACGGTTCCAATATTCCAGGAAGCCGTACGAACGGTCTGCAGAATTACGATAACCTCTATGCGGATGTGCTCTACTGGGTCAACAAGGGCTGGGTGGACTATAATGTGCCGCAAATCTATTGGGAAATCGGTCACAAGGCTGCAGACTATGACGAGCTGATTCGCTGGTGGTCGCGCTATGCCGTCAACCGTCCGCTCATCATCGGACAGGACGTGGAGCGCACTGTGAAGGCCGCCGACCTGAACAATCCTTCCATCAACCAGATGCCGGCCAAATTTCAGCTGCAGCGCAATCTTCCCAATATCGACGGTTCCTGCCTGTGGTATTCGGCAGCCGTTGTCCGCAACGTCGGCAATTATGCAAGTGCCTTGCAGTCTTATTATCACCGCACGCCGGCCTTGCAGCCCGAAATGCCCTTTATCGACGATGACCGTCCTGACCGGCCGCGCCATGTCAAGGACATGTGGATGCCCGACGGACTTTATCTCTTCTGGACAGCGCCGAAAGCGAAGAAGGAAATGGACCGTGCGCAATATTATGTGGTTTACCGCTTTGCCCCCGGGGAAAAGGTGGACCTTGACAAGGCCGAGAATATCGTGACCATCACGCCGCTTACCCTGGTGAAATTGCCCTATGTGGACGGCAAAACGAAATATACGTATGTCGTGACCGCCCTCGACCGGCTGCAGAACGAGTCGAAGGGAAGGAAGGAAAAAGTGCGGCTTTAATGCTCTTGTAAAAATATCCGTTTGTTATATAAATAAGATTTGACTGATGAAAATCCTGAAGTTTGGCGGTTCGTCGGTGGGTACCGCGAGCAGTATCCGCAATGTCAAGAAAATAGTGGAGGCAGTCTCCGGCCGTGTGATTGTGGTTGTTTCGGCATTGGGCGGCGTTACCGACCAGTTGCTGCGTATTTCCAAAAAGGCCGTGGCCGGCGACCTTACGTATTATACCGAGGTGGAATCGCTCGAATTACGCCATCACCAGCTGGTGGCGGAAGTGGTTCCCGTTGCGAGACAGGGCGAACTGTTGGGCAAGGTGGACGAACTCATCAACGAGTTGCGCAGCATTCTGCACGGTGTTTGTCTGATTCAGGACCTGACACCCAAAACCGAAGATGCCATCGTTTCGTATGGCGAGCGGCTTTCTTCGCTGGTATGCGCTGCCCTCATCGAAGGGGCTGTGCATAAGGATTCGCGCACTTTCATCAAGACCCGTAAGGAGCACGGCAAGCATGTGGTCGACTTCGACGTGACCAACCGGTTGATTCGTGAGCACTTTCATGAGAATGAAGCTCTTGTTGTGACGGGTGGTTTCATTGCTTCGGATGCGGCTTCGGGCGTGACAACCAATCTGGGCCGCGGCGGTTCCGACTATACCGCTGCCATTCTGGCTGCTGCCCTCGACGCTGAAGTTCTCGAAATATGGACCGACGTAGACGGCTTCATGACGGCCGACCCCCGTGTTATCCCGACGGCTTATCCGATAGATGAACTGACTTATGATGAAGCAATGGAGTTGTGCAACTTTGGCGCGAAAGTCGTTTATCCTCCCACCATATTCCCCGTTTGCAGCAAGAATATCCCCATTTACATAAAGAATACGATGAACCCCGGCGCGAAGGGAAGTGTTATCCGTAGCGAGGTGGCGCCCAGCGAACGTCCGGTGTGCGGTATCTCTTCCGTCAACGAGATGAGTCTTGTGACGGTGAGCGGTTCGACCATGGTGGGCGTCATCGGTGTCAACCGCCGCATCTTCACCACGCTGGCGGCAGGCGGCATCAGTGTGTTCATGGTGGCGCAGACTTCGTCGGAAACCAGTACTTCTATCTGTATGCTGCCGGCCGATGCCCATCGTGCCTGCCGTCTGCTCGATGAGGAGTTTGCCAAGGAAATTGCTGACGGGGCGATGAATCCGGCCCGCCTGCAGGAAAATCTGGCCACGGTTGCCGTTGTCGGCGAAGGCATGAAGCGTACACCGGGCATAGCCGGAAAACTTTTCAGCGTGCTGGGACGGAACGGTATCAGCGTTGTGGCCGTAGCCTTCGGTTCGTTGGGCATCAACATGTCCTTCGTCGTTGACCGTTCATTGTTGCGTAAATCTCTCAATGTCATCCACGACAGTTTTTTCTTGAGTGAGTACCAGGAGTTGAATATCTTTTTGTGCGGCACTGGTACGGTTGGAGGATGTTTGTTGGAGCAGATTGCGGCACAGCGCGAGATGCTGATGCGCGAGAGAAACCTTAAGATTAATCTGGTGGGCGTATGCGGACGTTCTGCCGCGGCCTTCAACCGCGAAGGCATCGATCCCTCTCATTATCGTGAGGCGATGGAAAAAGGCAAAGGCGGTGTGGAGCGGATGATGCAGGAAATCATTGAGATGAATATCTTTAATCCGGTGTTTGTCGACTGTACGGCGAGTGAGGAAGTGGCTGCGCAGTATGAGAACCTGCTTCGTCATAACATCCCGGTCGTGGCAGCGAACAAGACGGCGGCTTCGTCACCTTATGAAAACTATCTGCGACTGAAAAATGCGGCGCGCGAACGCGGTGTGAAATTCCTTTTTGAAACCAACGTAGGAGCCGGTCTGCCGGTAATCAACACGATTAACGACCTGATAGGTTCTGGTGACCGCATTCTGCGCATAGAGGCTGTGCTGAGCGGCACGCTGAATTATCTGTTCAACATGTTGTCGGAAAACGTGACCATGAGCCAGGCCGTGCGGCTGGCAAAGGAGAACGGCTACAGTGAGCCGGATCCGCGCATCGACCTCTCGGGCAAGGATGTCGTCCGGAAGCTGACCATTCTGGCCCGCGAAAGTGGTTACCGGGTGGAAGTTGAGGATGTGGAGTGCCGGACTTTCATTCCGCAGGAGATTTTTTCTGGTTCCGAGGAGGATTTCTGGAAGCGGTTGCCCGAACTGGATGAATGGTTTGAGACTGAGCGCCGCCGTCTGGCTGCCGCCGGGAAGCGCTGGCGCTTTGTTGCCGAGTGGTCCGACGGTAAGGGGCGTGTAGGCTTGCGTGAAGTGGAACAGGGACATCCGTTCTACGACCTGGAGGGTTCCAACAACATCATACTGTTGACCACCGAGCGCTATTGTGAGTATCCGATGCTCATCCAGGGCTACGGCGCCGGAGCGGCTGTGACGGCAGCCGGAGTATTTGCCGACATTATGCGCGTGGCGCATGTCTGATGTTCAGGAGGGCCGGCGAGGCTTTCCGGATGAATTTGATAATGAGGTCCCGGGCTGCTGTGACAGGCGCCCGGGCCTTTTCTTCTGGCAGAGGTGCAACGTCTTTTGTGCAGGCTGCCTGTTCCTTGCCTAAGCGGATAAACAAACAAGCGAAAGGCTGCCTTCGCCACTTGCGTGTGGGGGAGACAGCCTTTCGTAAGGTTTCTGTACTGGACCTTGAGATTTACTTCTGTTTCTTTTCCTCAACGATGGCATCGATGACGGCTACGGCCGTGATGTTGATGATGTCGCGTACGGAGCATTCGAAGTCGGTGAAGTGAATCGGTTTGTTCAATCCCATTTGGATGGGGCCGAGCACTTCGCCGTCCTCAACCATGGCCTTAATCATCTTGTAGGATGCATTGGCGCTGGTCAGGTTGGGGAATATCAGGGTGTTGACATCCATGCCCTTCAGTCTGGTGAAAGGATATTTCTCGTCGCGCAGTTCGCGGTCGAGGGCAAAGTTGACCTGCATTTCGCCGTCGATGGCCAAATCGGGGCATTCCCGCTGCAGTTCTTCCACCACTTCGTGCACCATGGCCGGGCTTCCCGTGGCGTCGGTACCGAAGTTGGAGTAGGAAAGCATGGCGATGACCGGCGTACGGTTGAAGAAGCGTACGGTCGAAGCCGAAAGTTTGGCAATATCGATAAGTGCCTCTTTGTTCGGATGGCGGTTGATAAGAGTGTCGGCTACGAAATAGATGCCTTTTTTGGAACTGATGAGATGCATCGTTCCGAAATGCTTGTATTCCTTGCGTGTGCCGATAACTTCCTTTGCCACCTTGATGGTGTTGGAGTATTTGGTGTAAAGGCCGGTGATGAATGCGTCGGCGTCGCCTGTTTCCACCATCATCATGCCGAAGTAGTTGCGTTCATACATCTTGTCGATGGCTTCCTGAAGGGTGTAGCCTTCGCGCTGTTTCTTCCGGGCCAGAATTTCGGCGTAACGGTAGCGTTTTTCAGCCTGGTCGTTGTTGCGGAGGTTGAGCACTTCCACGCCCTCGAGATTGAGGTCCATTTCTTCAGCCATTTTCCGGATTTGCACGTCGTTGCCCAGAAGAATGGGGTGGCAGATGCCTTCTTCGTGGGCGCGGATGGCGGCCTGCAGCATGTTGGGGTGCGTGCCTTCGGCGAAGACCACGCGCTTGGGATTCAGGCGTGCAGTGTCATAGAGGTTTTGTGTGAACTTGGTTTCCTGTCCCATGAGTTCGCGCAGGTGCTGGCGGTAGGCCTTCCAGTCGGTAATCTGCTTCCGTGCCACGCCGCTTTCCATGGCAGCCTTGGCCACGGCCATGGACACTTCGGTAATGAGGCGCGGGTCAACGGGCTTCGGGATGAAGTAGTCAGGACCGAACGTGAAATTGCGCACGTGGTAGGCACGGTTGACGATGTCGGGCACCGGGCGGCGGGCCAGGTCGGCAATGGCGCGGGCGGCAGCCTGCTTCATTTCCTCGTTGATGGCGGTGGCTGCGGTGTCGAGTGCGCCGCGGAAGATGTAGGGGAAACCGATGACGTTGTTGATTTGGTTGGGGTAGTCCGTGCGGCCCGTACTCATGAGCACGTCAGGGCGTGCGGCTTTGGCATCTTCATAAGAAATTTCGGGCACGGGGTTGGCCAGTGCGAAAATGATGGGCTTTTCGGCCATGGAGCGTACCATGTCCTGCGTGAGGACATTGCCTTTGGAAAGGCCGACAAAGACGTCGGCACCCTTGATGGCATCGGCGAGGGTGTGAACGTCGGTGCGGCTGGTGGCAAATTCGGCTTTTTGCTCGTTGAGGTCGGTACGTTCGGTGGTGATGGCGCCCTTGGAGTCGAGCATGACGATGTTCTCACGGCGCAGGCCGAAGGAACAGTAGAGGCGTGTGCAGGAGATGGCGGCAGCTCCGGCACCGTTGACCACGAGCTTGACATCTTCGATGCGTTTTCCTGCCACTTCCAGGGCGTTGAGCAGTCCGGCAGCCGAGATGATGGCTGTGCCGTGCTGGTCGTCGTGCATCACGGGGATATCGAGTTCTTCTTTCAGGCGGCGTTCGATTTCGAAGCATTCGGGCGCCTTGATGTCTTCCAGGTTGATGCCTCCGAAGGTCGGTGCAATAGCCTTGACCGCCTGGATGAATTTTTCAGGGTCTTTTTCGTCGACTTCAATGTCGAAGGCATCGACGCCGGCATAAATTTTGAAGAGCAGGCTTTTACCTTCCATCACGGGTTTACCGCTGACGGCACCAATGTCGCCCAGTCCGAGTACGGCCGTACCGTTGGAGATGACGGCTACCAGGTTGCCTTTGTTGGTGTAGCGGTAGGCATCCTGTGGATTCTTCTGGATTTCCAGACAGGGCTCGGCCACGCCGGGCGAATAGGCCAGCGAAAGGTCGGTCTGTGTGCGGTATGGCTTGGTGGGGACGACTTCAATCTTTCCCGGCTTGCCTTGTTCGTGATAGAGCAGGGCTGCTTCTTTTGTAATCTTTACCATAGTGACAGTAAACAATATGTGTTGTTATTCTTCAGATATCAGCTTATCATCGTATTTCCGGATGCAAAGATAGTGATTTATGCACAATGATGTTTGCGTGTTTTGTCCTTTTTTCTTCGGTTACGGCTGTTGCCGGCCGGCTGTGGAGAATTGTGGAGTGTCGGGGCTGTGCGGAACGGTTGCAGACTGTTTTTTTCTGCCCTGCATTTTTATGAAAATTTAAGTTGTCGGTCCTTCTCTTCCCCTCGGTGGAAGGACTGTTCCGGATTTCGGCGCTACGGTCGTAGCTACAGTTTTTCCGAAAGTAGGCTTAGTTTTTTCTGTCGGCGGAACAGAAATGGCTTTTTCCTGACGGAAAAAGCGGGAAGATGAGCGCTTTGTCTCGTCTTCCCGCTTTTGCATTGCAAATATAATAAGGAATGCAGAAAAATCCAAATTCCCGTTAAGAATCTTTCACATTGGAAACCGCTGGTTTGCCGGTCGTTGGGATGAGAAAGCAAGGGGAGAAAAAAGCGGGTGCCGTTCCGCTTGTTCGGACTTCTTGAGGCAGGCCGGACCGGGTTGGCGGGTGGGCCGACCTTCTGTCAGTTCTTGCTTCCGGTTCTTTGGGCTGGCGAAGTCTCAGAACCGGTATGTCATCGTAAGACCGATATTGCGGAATCCGTGGTCCACGAGGCCCGAATGGTCGCCCAGGGCAATGGCCACCATGGGGCGGTAGTCAAGTCCTACGCTCAGAGGGATGTCCTTTAGGGTAAATCCGAATCCAAGCGTGCCGACCGGGCCGAGCATAACGCCGTTGTAGCCGTCGTCGTGCTTGCCGTAATCGACGAAGCCGATGCCGGCTCCCACGCCGCCCCAGAATTTCCAGGTACCGAATCTGGGTGTCCAGTCGCTCCATTGTCTGATGTTCCAGTTGTAGACGCCTTGTGCGAGAAAACCTTTGTCAAGGTCGAAGATACCGGCTGTGACGTCCAGAAAGTTTTTCTGGTTGAAATGATACTGGTATTCAAGGTCAAGAGTGGAACCTCCCATGTGGAAACCGATGGCATGGGGAGTGCTTTGGGCACTTGCCAGCAGAGCGCCGGCTGCAAAAATGAGAGTGAGCAGATGTTTCTTCATGATGTGTTGGTTTTAATTGTTTGTCGTTCTTGTTCTGTGCAGGCAGGAAATGCGGTGACGGCGATGGTCCCGGCTGCATGGTTGCGGCTGTGCCTGTGCCGGCGATGTCCTGCCTTTCGACAAATGTACGGATAATATTTGGATACATTTGTCTTTTTAACAAGCATTAAAGTTGGGCCAGGCGCCTTTTTTGTTTGGTGGCGAGGAGAATTGCCGGTACAAGGGCGAAGGGCTGGCGGTAGGGATTTACAAGCGAATCTGGCAATCCTGTGTCCTTCCGTTTTTCGTTTTCATTTACTTTTTGTATTTTTGCTCCTGACCCGGCTATTGCCGCATATCACGGCTGTTTCCGGATGTTATATATCGGAATATTGAAAAACATACAAACGTGAAACGAACGCTCCAATCGTCCAGAATCTTCCGGGAGGAAGCCCGGACGCGCATCATCGAATTGGCGAAGAAGGAATTTATTTCGAAAGGCATCCGCCAGGTGAAAATGGATGATTTTGCGCATGCTTTGTCCATGTCGAAGCGCACGCTCTATCGGATTTTCGCCGACAAGGAGTCGTTGTTGCTGGCCTGCATTCAGGAAAGGCACAGTTATTTCAAGGCGTTGGCGGAGAAAAAGCAGCAGGAAACGGACAATGTGCTCGAAATCATTGTGCACGACAGTTATGTCCGCATGCAATGGCTTCGGGAAGTGTCGCCGCTCTTCTTTGTCGAAATCGGCCGCTACCCAAGGGTGATGGAATATATGACGGGAGAGCGCAACCGCTATATTGACCATGCAGTGGGATTTCTGCAGGGCGGTGTGGAGCAAGGGGTGTTTCGCAAGGATGTGGATTTCCGCCTGGTTATGTCTTTGCTGCTGGTACAGATGAACCGGGCCATAGCAGAGCATTTTTATGAAGTGTTTTCGCCGGCAGAAGTGTTCCGCCATCAGGTAGTTTTCTTTTTCAGAGGTTGCACAACGGCGAAAGGTATGGCCCAGATGGATGCCCTGATTGAGGAAATGGACCGCCAGCTGTTTCCGGAACTGAGCCCGTCGAAGCCCTGATGCGGGCGTGTTCGTGCCCGGCATCTGGCGTGTCAGCCATCCGTCGCCTTTGCTAAAAAAAGTCTGTAACCCCGTTTCTCTTCTCTTTTCTTTGTACCTTTGCGGGAGTGAACGAACCGATACTTTCCATGAGAGCGCTGTCAACGGGCTATGGTCCGCGCAGGCAGCGCCGCATTGTCGCCCGCGGACTGACGGCCACACTGGCTGCCGGCTCCTTTACCGCGCTCATCGGTACCAACGGAGCCGGAAAAAGTACGCTGTTGCGCACACTGGCCGGTTTGCAGCCGGCGCTGGAAGGCGAGGTGAGTTGGTGTGGGAAGCCGCTGGCGGCCTATTCGCGGCGCGCGCTTTCGCGTATGCTGGCTGTCGTGCTGACTGACCGCAATGCGGGCGACGGACTGACCGTAAGCGAACTGGTGGAAATGGGCCGGATGCCTTACACCGGCTTTGACGGCCGGCTGACGGAGGCCGACCGCGCCATTGCCGCACAGGCCATGGCCCAGACCGGGGTCGCGCCGCTTGCGGCACGCACCGTGGGCAGTTTGAGCGACGGGGAACGGCAGCGGGTCATGATAGCCAAGGCGCTTGCCCAGCAAACGCCGGCGATTCTGCTGGACGAGCCGACGGCCTTTCTCGATTTCCCGTCCAAGGTGTCGTTGCTGCGTCTGCTCCGCCGATTGGCCGAAGAAGAAGGGAAGACCATCCTGCTCTCCACGCACGATTTGGAACTGGCTTTGCAGATTGCCGGCCGCGTGTGGCTGCTTTCGTCCGACGGACTGACCGAAGGCACGCCTTCACAGCTGGCTGCGGAGGGTGCGCTGGAGCGTTTCTTCCGTTGCGAAGGGTTGGAGTTTGACCGTTCGCATTTGCGCTTTACCTTGAAATAGACCGAAACGCCGTGCAGCAGTTGTCGGTGACGGTGATGGCCGTTGGCAGCATGCGGCTTTGTTTCCCGAAAGAAAATATTGAACGTAAGAAAATATGATAGTTTGCATCGCAGAGAAGCCCAGCGTGGCGCGTGACATCGCGCAGATACTTGGTGCCACGCAGTCAAAGGAAGGTTACCTGGAGGGTAACGGTTATCAGGTTACCTGGACTTTTGGCCATCTCTGCGAGCTGAAATATCCTGAGGACTACTGTGTGGAGTGGAAGCGGTGGAGCCTGGGGCAGTTGCCCATGGTGCCCGAACGTTTCGGCATCCGGTTGAAAAAGGACAACGGCATAGCCCGCCAGTTTTCCATCATTCAGAAGCTGATGCAGGAGGCCGACGCCATTGTCAATTGCGGCGATGCCGGCCAGGAGGGGGAACTGATTCAGCGCTGGGTCATGCAGAAGGCCGGCGCCCGATGCCCCGTGCAGCGGTTGTGGATATCTTCGCTGACGGAAGAGAGCATCCGCGAAGGATTTTCGCATCTCAAGCCGCAGGAGGATTACCGCTCGCTTTATGAAGCCGGCCTGTGCCGCGCCATCGGCGACTGGCTGCTGGGCATGAATGCGACGCGCCTTTACACCCTCAAGTATGGGCGGCAGGAAAAGGGAGTTCCGCCACTGTCGATAGGGCGGGTACAGACGCCGACGCTGGCGCTGATTGTGCGCCGTCAGCAGGAAATCGAAAACTTCAGGCCCGAACCCTACTGGGTGCTGACGACGGTGTATCGCGACACAACCTTCACGGCAGTCATGGGCGACCCCAACGACGACGAGCAGCCGGCAGCCGAAGCGGACGGCAAGGAAAAGAAGGACGGGGCGGCACTGGCGAAGAAGGGTTTTACTTCGGAAGCTGAGGGACGGGCTGCTCTCGACCGCATCCGGCAGGCGCCGTTCACGGTGACCGACGTGACAAAAAAGAGCGGAACGGAAGCGCCGCCGCGCCTGTTCGACCTGACTTCGCTGCAGGTGGAAAGCAACCGCAAGTTCAGCTATTCCGCCGAGCAGACGCTGCAACTCATCCAGAGTCTTTACGAGAAGAAGGTGACAACCTATCCGCGTGTGGACACTACCTTCCTCAGCGACGACATTTACCCGAAGTGCAAAGGCATACTCAACGGCATTGCAGGCCAGTACGGGGCTTTGCTCCAGCCCCTCCGCGGCGCGCAGCTCCGGAAGAGCAAGAAGGTGTTCGACTCCTCGAAGGTGACCGACCACCATGCCATCATTCCCACCGGAGTGGCTGCAACGGGGCTGACGGAAATGGAGAAGAACGTGTACGACCTGGTGGCGCGGCGCTTTATTGCCGTGTTCTATCCCGACTGCCGCTTTTCAACCACCACCGTGCTGGGCGAGGCGGCCGAGGTGCCTTTCAAGGTGACGGGCAAGCAGATTCTCGAGCCCGGATGGCGCGATGTGTTCCAGCAGGCGGCGGGCGGCACGGCGGCGTCGGACGCGGAGACGGAAAACCGTGAGGAATGCACCTTGCCGGCTTTCCGGAAGGGGGAAAGCGGGCCGCATCAGCCCGACCTGGCGCAGAAGATGACGCAACCGCCCAAGCCGTATACCGAAGCCACTTTGCTCCGGGCCATGGAAACGGCCGGTAAACTGGTGGACAGTGACGAACTGCGTGATGCTCTGAAGGAGAACGGCATCGGACGGCCGTCAACGCGTGCTGCCATCATACAGACGCTGTTTCAGCGCAACTATATCCGCAGACAGCGGAAGGCACTGGTGGCCACACCCACGGGCGTGGAACTCATCGGGCTCATCAAGGAGGAACTCCTCAAGAGTGCGGAACTGACCGGCATCTGGGAAAAGAAACTGCGCGAGATAGAGCGGCGCGAATACAGCCCGCAGCAGTTTGTCGAGGAACTCAAGGTCATGGTGCGCGACCTGGTGCTGCAGGTGCTGGCCGACAATTCCAACCGCCATATCAGTCTCGACCCCGCGTTGGCGGAGAAGAAACTTCCGCCGGTGCTTGAGCGTGCCCGCGAGGCCGAGCAGCAGTCGCAGCCGAAGCCTAAGCGGAAAGTCATTCGCGAAGGTAGCGTTTGCCCCGAGTGTGGTGAGGGGAAGGTCATCAAGGGAAAAACGGCGTATGGCTGTTCGCGGTGGAAGGAAGGCTGCACGTTTCGGAAACCTTTTCGGAAATGACGGCGCACCGGCCCGTTCCGTGTTTGTTCCGACCGGCACGCCGGGCCGCCCGGGCGTTTCAGTGCCTTTTCTCCCGGTGTTGGAAAGCCATGCGGCCTGTGAGAGAAAGACTCTTTTTACCTCCGAAAAAACAATCCTTACTTTAGGAAAAACAATCAGTACTTTAGAAAATTCTCTCAGTACTTTAGATTTTTCTGTCAGTACGATTGTTTTTTCTCCCGGTATTTTTGTTTTTCCGTTCCGATTATAGGAAAAATCTTTTGGCTTTTTTGAAAAATCACTATGGCCTGGTGGTGACGTGGGACCATACTTTCCCCTTTCTCAGTTTACTTTCGCTGTTTTTTGCGCAGAATGAATTTTCCGCCGGTGAACTCGGCGGTTTCCGCGTCGACCAGGGCTTGCATGGCTTCAGCGCAGGCTTCGCGCGAGAAGCCGCTCTGCATCAGCTCTTCGGGCGCGTGCGGCTTGCCGTCGGCCAGCAGTTGTGCGACGGCTTCGGTCAGATTAGGGGAAACATGGCGCTGCCGGTGCAGGCATACGTCGCACCCGCCGCAATCCTTTCCGCTGCGGTCGCCGAAGTATTCCAATAGGAAACGGCTGCGGCAGAAGTCCTCCTCCGTGGCATAGTCGAGCATCGACTCCACGCGCTCGATGTATTGCTGCCGGCGCTGTTCGTAGACTTCAGCGGAAAGGTACACCTGGTTACCGTCGACGCGGCGCGTGAGGTAGGTGATATAGGGAGTCCGCTTGCGTGGGATGTAGTGGAGAATGCGCTGGTGGGTGAGTTGTACGAGGGTCTGGTAGATTTCGTTTTCCGTGGTGTCGCATTCCTTGGCGAGCAGGCTTTCCTCGATGTATACGTAGTCGCTGAAAAGCCCGCAGTAATGGCGGAGGAGCGCGCGGATGACGGCATCGGCCTGACGGCCGAGCCGGGTGTAGCTGTAGAGTTCGTCGCGCTCTACGATGAAATAGATTCTTGAGGTACTTTCTTCCTCCTCGCGGTATTCAATGTAGCCGGCCCGGCTGAGCAGTTGCAATGCACTGACCACCGGAACGGGAAAGAACTTGAAGGTGGTGCAGAAACGCTCCAGGTTGAATTCGTAGGTCACGTTGAATCCGTCGCCCACGGCCAGTTGGAAATAGTAGGCCAGGCAGTCGTACACCTTTTGCACGTATTCCTTTTCGGGGAAGGTTTCGGGGATGCGCCGCAGCATGATGCCGTGGTCCATGTTGTTGTAGAGCAGCACGGCGTAGGCGGTCTGCCCGTCGCGTCCGGCACGTCCCGCCTCCTGGAAGTAGGCTTCCACCGAGTCGGGGAGGTCCATGTGTATCACCAGCCTTACGTCGGGCTTGTCGATGCCCATGCCGAAGGCGTTGGTGGCTACCATGACACGGGTTTCGTCGTCCTGCCATGCGTGTTGCCGCACGTCTTTCTCCACATCGGTGAGCCCGGCGTGGTAGTAGAGGGCCGTGAATCCCGACTCCGTGAGCAGGCGGCACACGTCGCGGGTACCCTTTCTGCTGCGTGTATAGACGATGGCGCTGCCACCGACCGACCGGAGAATGTGGATGAGTTCGGCGGTCTTGTCCTGTGTGTGGCGCACGATGTAGCGCAGGTTGGGGCGCGCGAAGCTCATCCGGAATACGGCGAAATTGCTTTTTCCTTCGCCGGCATCGGGCGGAGAGAGGCGTTCGCAGATGTCGGTGATGACGCGTTCCGTAGCGGTGGCCGTCAGTGCCAGTACAGGAACGCCGGGCAGCAGCCGGCGGATTTCGGCAATGCGCAGATAGGAGGGGCGGAAGTCGTAGCCCCATTGTGAGATGCAGTGCGCCTCGTCCACCGTAACGAAGCTGACCTGCATGCGTTGCAGCTTGGTCTGAAAAATGGGGGTGGCGATGCGCTCGGGCGAAACGTACAGAAATTTGTAGGCTCCGAAAATGCTGTTTTCAAGATGGCGGAGAATTTCGTCGCGCGACTGGCCGGAATAGATGGCGGCGGCACCGATGCCGCGCTGCCGCAGATGGGCCACCTGGTCCTTCATGAGGGCGATGAGCGGCGTGATGACAATGCACACGCCCGGCATGGAGAGCGCCGGAACCTGGAACGTGATACTCTTTCCGCCGCCGGTGGGCATGAGTCCGAGGGTGTCGTTTCCCGCGGCAATGCTCCGGATAATGTCTTCCTGAATGCCGCGGAAGCTGTCGTATCCCCAATATTTCCGCAGTATGCCGGCAAAGTCGGGTTCTCCCTCCCGGTGATTCTTCGGCTCCTCCAGCCGGTCGTCCGGCGACACGACGGCCTGCTCCCAGCCTTCGGGAAGGTCGGGAAGAGGAATGTCGTTGTCGAAGGGAAGTTCGTTCATTGTTCGTCGGGTTGGGCGGCGGGGTAGCGGCGACTGCGGGACAGACAGGTGGCTTCCTGCTTGCCGGGGTCACTATTCGCAGGGCCGGATGTCTTCGATTTGGAGTTGCACTTCGCCGCGCTTGTGCGTGTTTTCCTCAATGGCATAGCAGATGTCGAAGGCCCGTTTGGTCTTGATGTACCGGGCCTGCGAGCTTTGCCCGAAGGCAATTCCGTTCATGATGTTGTTGCTCTTGTTGTCCACCAGTTCGAGCTTGATGTGCTCCTGTCCGCGGCCCACCACCTTGCTCGTGCCGTAGTCGTAGACGCGGCGGGTGCAGAAGATGGGGCGTGCGTTGCCCGGACCGAAGGGCGCAAAGCGCTTGAGGTCCTGATAGAAGTTGAAGGTGACGTCCTTGAAGTCGAGTATGGCGTCGATTTCAAGGCTGGCCTCCGTTTGCTCGTCGAGGATGTGCTCGGTGACATAGTTTTCGAACCGCCGGCTGAACTCTTCGAGGTTTTCCACCTTCAGCGTAAGCCCGGCAGCATACGTGTGGCCACCAAAGTTTTCCAGCAGGTCGGCACAGCTCTGCACGGCCTTGTAGACGTCGAAGCCCGACACGGAGCGCGCCGACCCTGTGGCCATTCCTTCCGAGCGGGTCAGGACCACGGCCGGCCGGTAGTATTGTTCCGTGAGGCGTGAGGCCACGATGCCGATGACTCCCTTGTGCCATTCTTCGTTGTAGATGACAATGGAGCGTCGTTCGTCGAACTGGGGCATGTCGTGCACCTGCATGATGGCTTCCTCGGTCATTTGCTTGTCCAGGTCCTTCCGGGCTTCGTTGTAGAGGTTGATGCGGCTGGCTTTTTCGAGAGCGGCGCTGTAGTCTTTCTCCACCAGCAGTTCGACGGCTTCGCGGCCGCTTTGCATGCGTCCCGAGGCGTTGATGCGCGGGCCAATCTTGAAGATGATGTCGTTCATGGAAAGTTCGCGGTCGCTGAGGCTGCACACTTCCAGAATGGCTTGCAGGCCGATGCTGGGGTTGGAGTTGAGCGAGCGCAGGCCATGATAGGCGAGAATCCGGTTTTCATCCATGATGGGGACGATGTCGGAGGCGATGCTGACGGCACAAAGGTCGAGCAGGGAAGTGAGTTTGTTGAACTCGATGCCGTTGCTGGCGGCAAAGCCCTGCATGAACTTGAAGCCTACGCCGCAGCCCGAGAGATGCGTGTAGGGGTAACGGTTGTCGCGCCGTTTGGGGTTGAGAATCGCTACGGCGTCGGGCAGAGTGTCGTCGGGCACATGATGGTCGCAGATGATGAAATCAATGCCCTTTTCCTTGGCATAGGCAATCTCTTCGATGGCTTTGATGCCGCAGTCGAGCACGATAATGAGCTTTACGCCGGTGGCTGCGGCGAAGTCGATGCCTTTGTGTGAAATGCCGTAGCCTTCTTCATAGCGGTCGGGGATGTAAAAGTCGAGATTGGAATAATATTGCTGCAGGAAGCGGTAGACCAGCGCTACAGCCGTGCAGCCATCCACATCGTAGTCGCCGTAAATGAGGATGCGTTCTTTCCGCCGCAGGGCCGTGTTGAGGCGGTCGACAGCCGTCTGCATGTCGTTCATGAGGAACGGGTCGTGCAAATCGGAGAGCTGTGGACGGAAGAATTTACGCATGCTGATTTCCTCGGTAATCCCTCTGTCAATCAGTAGCTTCCCGAGCGCAGGGTGAATTCCTGCCTTGGCAGCCAGACGGCTTGCGAGGGCCGCGGATTCCGGCGATGGCGTTTCATAAATCCATTTGTAGTTCATGTATGTGGTATTTTTTATTTTCAGAGGGGAAGTCCGGCGGGCATTGCCGTCGGCTGTGCACTTCAGAACGGTTGTGCACGGATACGAGCAAGCTAAGTTAGTAAAAAAAGTTGAGATGAAACGCGGCAGAGGAAAAAGGTTTTTGTTTTCATTTCAACTTTGTGGCTCAACTTCCGTACGGCCGTTGCGGCGCATCGGGTCTGTTCGTTTTTATTGACGGAAACGGCAAATGGTAATGTTAAGGATGTATAAAGGAAATTTGGAAAAATCGCGTTGCCGCATTATCTTTGCATCAGCGCAGGCAGGAAAAGTTTCGCATCGGGCACTTTTCCTGCTTTTTTGTGCTTTGATGCGTTTTCGGGTCCTTACTTCTGTATTTTCTGTCCTTACTTTCGTTTTTCCAGTCGTTACTTTTGTTTGTTCTTCCGGCCGGACTGTTGGTGCTGAGGCCTTCCGGCGACGGACGAGAGGCGGATGAAAAACCAGTAAGGGTTAATTTTTCGTAAAACTTGCGGTGACGTTTGGTGGTGATTTTTTTTGACGGATTCCGTTGGGCGGAAGTGTGGCCAGCATGCCGTCGCAGGAATGGGCGGCTCTGATTTTACGGATAAAAAAGCAGACAGGAAAGCCGGGATTTCCAACTTTCCTGTCTGCTTTATGGCGGTAGGGACGCCTTGTGTGCAGGTGGGGCATCCCTTTCGTGGCGGCGACGGTTTATTTGATGGCCGAGATACGCAGTTTGTAGGTCATCTTCTGGTTGGGAACACGATAGATGGGCAGCGTGTCGACGTCGTGTCCGCACGAGGCGTTACCCACACCGCGGGTCCAGGCATCCAGATGGAGCACCGTGTAGGGGCGGTATTGCATTTCCCAGAAGTGGTTGGCTTTCATGAGGTCGGCGTCGGTGTAGGGCAGGGCGGAGAAGGCCACCTGTCCTTCGGTTTCAATCTTGATGCCGAAGCCGTTCTTGTCCTTCAGTATCAGTTCGCGCAGTCCTTCACGTCCGCCGGTGCTTTGAGGCTTCACGTAGCGTTCGGGCATTTCGGCAACGGTGGTGGAGTAGCGTCCCAACAGAACGCCGTCCTTGCGGTCGCAGTAGTTTTCCCAGGGACCGTAGGCATAGTAGTCCACACGGTTCAGCGTGGAGTCGATGCCGCACACCAGACCGGCGCGTCGCAGTTGGTCGGACTTGGGAAGGAACGTAGCCTCGATGTCGATGGTGCCTTGCGGGTGGATGGTGTAGTTGATTTCCGTGTCGCAAAGGCTTCCCTTGCGGGTGGTCTTGACAACGGTGGTGCCGTTGGCGTTTTCTACTACGCAGGTACCCTCCGGCTCCAGTCCGTTGGTCGTGTTGCCGAAACGGTCGTTTTCAATCCAGCGGTGATTGTCGTAGAGGAAGCCCTGTCCTTCGGCCAGTATGTTGCGGCCGTTGAATGCCAGACTTGTCAACTGTCCGGTGTGGTTGTCGAAACTTACACCAATCTTGCTGTTGCCGATTCTTACTTCGTGGAGAGCGGAGGTCATGGCCAGCTGTTCCGCTTTCCGGTTGTCAATCGCAGGAAGCGGACCGCGGCCCACCAGTTCGTACTGGTGGTGGGCTACTTCGTGGCCGGCAGGAGCAAAGGTAGTGGCTTCTCTTTGCACCACCTTGAGGTTGAGCAGCGTTTCAATGCCTTTTTCCGCCTCTTTCTTCAGGGAGGTCTTGGGGAGCTTGAGCTCGAGTGTCAGACTGTCTCCGGGAGTCACAGCACCGATTTCCAGTTGCTTCACGGCTGTGACTTGTCCGTTCTTTACGACTTCGTAAACGAGATTGAAGTCCGAGAGGTCAATGAAACTGTAGTGGTTGTACAACCGTACGCCGACGCGGTTTTTCTTGCGGTCGATGTTGGTCAGTGCAAACTTGACGAACTGGTATGCGCCCTTTACCTCTTTCAGTTTGGCGCTTTCGTGGCGTGTGGCGGGTATGACACCGTTGGAGCAGAAGTTGCCCTGATGCGGCCCCGGGTAGTCATAGCCTGTGTGGAGGCGGCGCAGGCCCTGCTTCAGTTCCTGCGGGTCGTAGATGGCCTGGTCCACCCAGTCCCAGATGCAGCCGCCGATGCAGGAATTGGAGTTTTCGATGATGTCCCAGTATTCCGACAGGTTGCCGATGGCGTTGCCCATGGCGTGCGCATACTCGCAGATAAACATGGGCTTGTCGAGTTCGCTGGTGTTGCGGTGCATCCAGGCCATGCCCGGGTACATTTTTGAGTAGAAGTCGGAGTAATGGTTGCCGCCGAAGTCCTTTCCGCCGCGGGTACCTTCATAGTGGATGGGGCGGGAGTCGAGTGCCTGCGCCGTGGCGTAGCATTCGCGGAAGTTGGCGCCGTTGCCGGCTTCGTTGCCCAGACTCCAGAAGATGACGCTGGGATGGTTGCGGTCGCGCAGCACCATGCGTTCAATGCGGTCGTTAAAGGCGGGAATCCATGAAGGCCGGTCGGATATGCTCTGGTTGGCGTGGTCCTCCAGGTCGGCTTCGTCGCAGCAGTAAAGGCCGTAATAGTCGAACATGGCATACATCCGTGCATTGTTCGGGTAGTGGCTGGTGCGGATGGTGTTGATGTTGTTCTGCTTCATGAGGAGCACGTCGCGCAGCATGCTTTCGGTGCGGACGGCACGGCCGTGTTCGGGGTCGGTGTCGTGGCGGTTGACTCCCTTGAAGAAGACGCGTTTGCCGTTGACGTAGACCAGCGAATTGGCTATCTGGATGTCGCGGAAGCCGTATTTGGTGGAGAAAGCCATTTCCTCTTGCCCGTTTTCATCCTTCTGGATGACGCGCACGGTGTAGAGGTTCGGCGTTTCGGCCGACCACAGCTGAATATTCTTCAGTTCCATCTGTACGGCTGTGCGGTAGCGGCTGAAACCGGGGTCGAACAGGGAATATTTCGCACTCTGCCGGGCCACTTCCCGTCCCTGGGGGTCGAACACCTTGACGAGCACTTCCTTTTCGCCTTGCGAAGAGGGAGAGGGGTTGAAGCGCATTTCCACCTGCAGACGGGCATTCCGGCGATTGTCGAAAAGTTGCGAGGTGATGTAGTGGTCGCGGATGCCGACCTGAGGGATGTTGTAAAGATAGACGTCGCGGAAGATGCCGCTCATGCGGAACATGTCCTGACACTCCAGGTAGGAGCCGTCGGACCATCGGAACACCTGTACGGCCAGCCGGTTTTCGCCGGTGCGCAGATACTTGGTCAGGTCAAATTCCGCCACATTGTTGGAGCCCTGGGTATAGCCCACGTATTCGCCGTTGAGCCAGACGAAGGCGGCCGAGTAGATGCCGCCGAAATGAATGAAGGTGCGGCGGTTGTTCCAGCCTTCGGGCAGGGTGAAGGTGCGCACGTAGGAGCCTACGGGATTGATGCCGTAGTTTTTCCCGTTGTCATTGAAGCCCGGGCGGGCCTTGATGAAGGGCGGCGTGTTGGAATGCGGATATTCCACATTGCAATAGATGGGTTTGTCGTAGCCATACATTTCCCAATTGGAGGGAACGGGCAAGGTGTCCCAGCCGCTCACGTCGTAGTCGTTGCGGAAGAAGTCGAGAGGCCGCTGTGAGGGCTCGCTGACGAAGTGGAACTTCCACGTCCCGTTGAGCGAGAGGAAACGGGAGTTGACGGGAACGGTCCACGGTGTGCGGTAGAAGGCCGAGTCGGCCAGCATGGCAGCCTCGTTCTCATAAGGCATGTAGGTGGCCACGGCGACTTCCTTGTTTTCCTGGAAGATGGTTTCGTCTTCCCAGTAGGGGGCTTTGATTTTTGGCTTTTCCACGGGTTCGAAAGTAAACCACGACGTAGGGTCGTCGGCCTTGAACGCTACGGATTTGAGTTGTCCGTCGCGCAGGGCATACATTTTGTCCTTTTTGGCGGGCGATGCGGAAACAAGCTGATAGGCACCCTTTTGTCCTGCTACGGGAAGAAAGCGGAAACGGGCATTGTTCCATACGCCGGCCTGGGCCGGCCATTGCAGCAGATAGTCGATGGAAGCATTGTCACCGCCGTCGTCGAAGTTCTGGCCGTAGAAAGCATTTTCCACGGCAAAGGTGAAGAGGTCGATGGTCTTGATGTTCCAGTATTGTCCGCGGTCGTTGGCATCGACAGCTTCGCCCACGATGCGGGCGTTGTTCTCCCCGGAGTCGCCGTTGCCCAGCACGAGTTGGGGTTGGGCGGCGAAGCGGATGCGGTAGGTCTGCGCCTCGTCGAAGCCCGGCTGCACGGATTCCTCAATTACGAAATGCGCCTGACGGTTCTTGGCCGCTTCAGTTTTCGGGATGAGCGTGAGTCCGGCCTTGGCGTTGAGGCAGGCGGCCATGTCGGGCCGGTTGGCGGGTATGAGCAGCTGCCCCTCTATGCGCCAGAGCTGTGCTTCGTCCGAGCCGTTGTTTTCGCCCAGACCGACGCGGTTGCCGTCGGCACGGAGCGCCAGGTTGCTCTGCGGGTTGATGATGCGCCAACTGCCGGAGAGTCCGCTGATTTTCCAGTAGATGTCCGGATTCTGAGCATCATACCTGGTGGCGGTGGCGCCGTTTTCCTTTTGGTCTTGCCCGATGAGCTGCCGCTTTTCGGGGTGCGCGTAAAGGTGATAGAGCTTACCTTTCTCGAATGTGTTCTGCGCCCATGCGCCGAGGGTCATGAAAACGGCGAGCAGGGCCATCGCAATGCGTAGGGAATAGGATTGTTTTTGCATATTGTGTGGTAAATGATAGGTCGTGTCGTGAAAGGCCGGCGGCCGGTGGTCGTGAACCGCTGGGCCGTCGTGTTTTCTGTATTCCGGGGCGGCGAGGAAACTCGCGGCCGGAAACCGGGTGAAAGCAGTGCTTTCAGACAGGCATTGCCCTGCCGTTCCGGTCTTTTGACAAAGATAAGCAAATTATTTGACAGGTTGGCGTTTTGTGCGGATGAAATATGGGAAGGCGCGGCAGCGGCTGCAGAGAAAAAGCGGATGGTGTTGGGGGCTGGTTCTCGTTCGGAGAAAATGGCGGTCGGCCCGACGGATTTTTGTTGTGGCGGGAAAAGAGCGGCAGTCTGTACCAAAGAAAAAACGATTAGTACTTTAGGAAAAACAGTTGGTACTTTAACGTGAGTTCGGTATAATAATCTTATGCAATAAGCCTAC